>Ga0310695_10004916_pt1 | contig 24028 bp, 24 predicted proteins | sample RumenRJG_04DNA_FD_203882 | JGI IMG/M metagenome (GOLD analysis project Ga0310695, IMG submission 203882) | Bovine rumen microbial communities from Lethbridge, Alberta, Canada - RJG_04 (v2) (version 2) | ecosystem: Host-associated > Mammals > Digestive system > Stomach > Rumen | place: Canada...
GGAAATCTGCTTGGTCAGGTTGAAGAGCACGTCTTCTATCAGGGTCTGCAGATTATTCTCCGCCGTATAAAAATGATAATTCTTGTTGCGGTAATACCCGGGAAACAAAATCTTCTGCAGTTTGTCCAGAATGTCGACCACAACATCCATGTCCGGGCTGGTGAACGCGTTCATCTTGTCGATGGTACGGCCCTGACCGTAGTCTTTCAGTATATCCGCTGTCAGTCTTTTTATCTTCGGTTCAATGTTTTTCATGGAAGCCTCCCGAAAAGCCCTAATCTTTTATAATGATTGATTAATATTATATTTTATTATTATATCAGAGAAGAACTGACAAAAGCAAGAAAGCCCCAGTCACAGACCGGGGCAGGTTGATCCATATGGCGGAGAGGGTGGGATTCGAACCCACGGAGGCTCGCACCTCGCTGGTTTTCAAGACCAGAGCCTTAAACCACTCGACCACCTCTCCGTGATGTATAGCAAAAATTATAATAAAAATTTAAAAATCTGTCAACTGCCGGGACGGTAATGTTTTCATAGCGCTACGCTTATTCAAATGTTTTCGTCCCGGCGTTCAAAGTTCATCATAACCTTTTGTCTACTTCTTCCAGCACCTTTGCCTGCAGTCTCTCCCCTTCTAACAAATGACGTTCCAGCAGCTGTTCCGTTTCTGCTGCCACAGCTTTATCTTTTACGCCTCCCAAATTGATGCGCACGTTATAAGCTGCCACCTGCTGGCAGGCACGGGCCAGAAGAACCGAAGCCGAACCGTCCGTTATCATCATCCGGTTTCCTTCTGTCACGGTAGTATATGCCAGTTTCATAATCCGGACACAGGCGTCTGTCACTTTTAACGAGGCAACGACTGCAGTCTTGCTGGCCTCTTCAATAGCCTGTCCCCGGGCTTCCGCTTCTTCCGTTGTTGTATCCGGTAATTTATAGGCCTGAAGTACCAGAGAATACATATCCGCGTCTTCCTGCGCCATGTCCAGCATTTCTGCCTGAAGGGTCCCGGTTTCCGTGATAATCTCCTGCATCCTGTCTTCCACAGCGGCATACTTTTTCTTACCCACGGTCATATGGGCCGACATACCCGCCAGTGCCGCAGCCATAGCCCCGCAGACAGCAGCGGCACTGCCGCCGCCCGGCATGGGTTTTGTAGAGTTGAGATCCTGTACAAACGATTCTATCTGTTGTTTCGCAAATAAGGTGTCCATTCTGTCTTCCCTTCTGCACTTACAGCCCGGCGCCCTTTCTTTTAAGGCTTAATTCTGTTCCTTCCTGTTCCATAAAACGGTGTACCTGCACCACCGCGGCGTAACCGTCCAAAGGTTCCGGCGGTGTCTGAAGCCCCAGAGGAATCAGGCGACGCAGTCCATGGGGAGGATACAGTTTCCAATACAGGGCTTTTGCTTCTTCCGTAGAGTATTTTTCGTCTACAACAAAAACCGGGTAACCCGGCAGCGCTTTTTCTATCCATTGCTTATGCTCTTCACTGCCGGTACCGTTTCCCAGCACAACGGCCTTTAGTATTTTCCGCAGACCCCAGGTGTTTCTCACCTGCAGCGTGTCATATAAAAACTGCAACAGGGTATCGGAAAAATTACGGGTACGCATCACCTGCACTGCAAGGATGCGTCCCGTTTCTTCTACCAACGCCACGCCGGTCTTATCCCGGCCCGGGTCGATGCCCAGATAAAATTGCAACGTCGTTTCCGCCTTTTTTGCCATAAGGCTGTCTCATTCTTCCTTCCCGGAAACCTTTTCCAGTTTCAGCCGCAGTTCCACAGGTCCGGCAGTGGTGATATTTCCGTCAGCAAAGGCTGTAAGGCGTATCCTGCCACCCATCCGTTGCATTTTGGTCACGGTGTCTACCATGGTGACCGCGTTCATGTTGCCTACCTTGCCCGTCATGGGATCCGGCATGATGCCTGCTTTGACGGATATCTGGTTGATTTCCTGCAGGAACAGCATGAAGGCCTGGTCTGGAGGTGTTTTTACATCGTTCATATCTATGACTTTCTGGTGGATTTTTGTCCCGTTTTTATAAATCAGTTTGTTGGGAATAACTTCCAGGCCGCAGAGGACAGGCTGTCCCACCACTGTATTAGCCAGAGAACGGACCCTCACCAGTACATTGTTGCCTTTTGCTTTCCCTAACAGTTTCAGCAGCCGGTCGTATTCCTCCCGCTGGGTCCAGACAATTTCCGCCCTGGAAGAAGGAGCCAGACCGATCCGGTTCATAGCTGACGTATTGGCGCCCTCCATCAGCCAGCTCATCTGATTGCGGTTTTCCTCTTCGGTACCGGTATGAATAATACCTGCGAACACCACTTCCCCGCTTCGGTACATCATCTGTCCGCCCCGCATGTAAGCAAGCCCCTGCTGCAGCGCATCCGTTTCCTTCTGCAGGCCTTTTATTTCTTCATTCAGCCTGTCCCTGGCTTCAGTGAGAGACTGCACTTCATTCTTAGCATTGACCAGTGCGCCCTGCGTAGCCTTATACTGCCCCCGTACTTCGTCCAGGCTGTTATTGGCAGCAAGCAGGTTCTTTTCCGCCGCGCTTTTCGCTGCGTCGGTCTCCTTTATTTTTACGTCCAGATCCGCAATGGCTGCATTTTTTTCCTTCAAGGCCGCCATCGCTTTGTTATATTCATCTTCTGCAGTGCTTTTTTCCGCAGTAAGCCGGAACAGTTCTTTCTGCAGTTTTTCCATACCGAATAACGCGGTACGGGCGCTTTCAGAAGATATTGCCAGAATGCCCACGGAAAACAGGGAAATCAGTATACCTGACAGCACGGTAAGCAGCACAGAAGTATCATGAGGGCGCAGACCGAATACGCTCAGTTTCTTTTTTCCGATTTTACTTCCCAGCTTATCGGCAATATAGGCAATGATACCGCCCATCACCGCCAGCAAAAACATCAGCCGTATACCAAACATGGACTTATTCCCTTCCTTTAAATAATCTTTAACAAACTCTCTTCACGCAGACATTCTTTGCCTAAAGAAAGGAGACCGGTTTTTAAACAATAGAAAAATTAATTCTGACTTTTGTGTATCCTGTATCAATAGTCCGCTCTCTTCAGCAACAGGATGCCAGCGATAAAGCAGACGATATTAGGCAGCATGGCCGCCAGCAGCGGAGGAATGACCCCTCCTTTTCCCAGACCGGTGGCAAAGGCCATAATCCCGTAATACATAAAAATGACGATTACGCTAATACCCATGCCGATCGAAGAACCGCTGCGCTGCCGCTGGGTTCCCAAGGGCGCTCCCAGCAATGCGAACACAAAGCTGGCGAGAGGGATGGCAAAGCGCATATAAATCTCCGTCCACAAATCAGAGGTGGGCAGATGCTGCCGTTCCAGAACCTTGACATAGCCCCGCAGTTCTCCCAATGTCATCTCATTTATGCTCTTCTGCTCCCAGTTGATTTCCCTGGGTGTAATATTCAGCGGGATCACCTGTTTGCTGAAACCCGCCTTGCTGCTAACGCCATCCTTGTCATTCATGGTAAAAACGGTTCCATCCTCCAAAACCCAGGAGTCGTCTTTCCAGACAGCCTTTTTCGCAGTTTGCACACGGACCAGCTTTTCTTTTTGGAATTCTTCAATGGTAACTTTACTCATGACACCCGTACTTTCGTCAAAAGACCGGGCATACGTGATGCGCTGCGTGTTCCCGCTGAGGGTCTTGATAACCACGTGATCCTGCGTTTTGGGTTTTATATTGCCGCGGATTTCCACGGCCAGGATCTGTTTCGCTTCATGCTTGGAAGGCGGCACCACTTTTTCCGCCCAGATAACGGAGAAAATACTGACTACCAGCCCGACCACGATGACCGGCGCCACGATCCGGTAATAACTGACACCGCCGGATTTCATAGCCACAATCTCGCTGTTGCCGGACAGTTTTCCGAAAGCCATCAGCGTTGCCAGCAACACCGCCATGGGAAACGTATAATTGACAATTTCCGGAAGACTGTAAAGAAACAGCCGGGCCACCGTAGAAATCGGTGCCCCATACGTGGTGATATACTGTACGATTTTAAACAACAGACTGCTGGCAATAAAGATACTGGAAAAAGATGCTACACCAAAGATAAAAGGATATAGCAATTCTTTCAGTACATATTTATCCAATAATCGTAAATGCATTGCTATCCCCCTACATCTTAAAGTTCTCGCCCAGATAATATTTTCTTGCCACCGGATCGTTGGCAATGCTTTCACTGTCCCCATGGAGCAGCACCTCGCCGCTTGCCAGGATATAGGCTTTGTCTACAATACTGAGTGTTTCCCGTACATTATGATCGGTAATCAATATCCCGATGCCCCGCTTTGCCAGATGGGCAATCATGCTCTGGATGTCTGCCACTGCGATGGGATCAATCCCCGCAAATGGTTCGTCCAACAGTATAAAAGCCGGATCCGTGGCAAGGGAACGGGCAATCTCCACACGCCTCCGTTCACCGCCGGAGAGCGCGGTTCCCACGCTGTTCCTTACATGACCGATATCGAACTCGTCCAGAAGGTCCTCCATTTTTTCAAGTTGCTTTTCATGGGATAAAGAGGTTGTCTCCAGGATTGACAGGAGATTTTCTTCCACAGTCATTTTCCGGAAGATAGATGCTTCCTGCGGAAGATAGCCGATACCCAGCCGGGCCCGCTGATACATGGAAAGCTGGCTGATATCTTTCCCGTCCAGGGTTACTGTACCGGAGTCAGGTTTGGCAATTCCTACCACCATATAAAAAGTTGTTGTCTTGCCGGCCCCGTTGGGACCCAGCAGTCCGACAATGGTCCCCTGCTCAACCTGCAGGCTTACATTGTTCACCACTTTCCGCTGTCCGTAAATCTTTACCAGATTCTTCGTCTCAATAATCAAGCTTTTGTATCCTCCGTAACAAAATCAGTTCCCGATACCTGATCCAGCATATTGGGTTCCGGATTAAAACTGGTCTGGCCGTTTGCCATCAGGACAGCTCCTTCCCCAAAAGCAGGATTATTTATTTCTTCACTGCCTTCTTTCGGAACAAACACAATCCGGACATTTCCCTGCGCATGGGTTTTACTGTCCCGTTCTGAAACATTGGTAATACGGAGTTTATCTCCGGTTACGGTGTTCCCGTCCTGTGTTGCCTTGGCATTACCAATCAGTTCTATATAGCCGGTTTCCCTGGAATTGTAAATAGCCCTGTCACCGGAGCCTGTCATCTTCTGCGGCTTGTTTTCCAGGGTAACGCCGCCGGTTGCGTCAGCCACGCCGGTTTTCATGTCATATACAATCTTTCCGGCAGAGAGCCAGCTCCCGTCAGTATCGGAAAGGCGGGCCGTCCCTCCCAGCGTTTCCGCAAATTGTGTATCATCGTGATAATCCACGCGGGGAGCTTCCAGCCTTCTGGCGCCTTTTATTATCACCGCATCGCCTACTGCAGAAACATATTTATCTGTATAAATAAACAGTTCCTGGCTGCTGAGGTGCTCGTCACCTCTATCGGCTACCACGCCCCCATACAAATGGCCTGTTCGGTTTTTGCTGTTAAACGTAGCTCCCTTTTGTCCCACAGCGGTGCCACCGTCATGTTTAATTGTCGTTTTACCGGTAGTGGTACCGTCCCCGCTTTTCATATCGTATTCTATTTCAGCAGCATCTACGCTGTACTTTGCATCTTTGGCAGGCGCCGCGAAAACCGCAATACACTGCAGCATCATTACTGTCATGCAGCCTATCAGGACTGTCAGCAATATTTTATTTTTCTTCATATTTACCGCCTCTTTCCACATGCGCTTTGTCTTTCAGTTTAAAATGCTCAAATTTACTGGACGTAATGATTTTTTCAGCCATTGCCAGCATGTCGTCTTTAATGACTTTGACTGCGCCGGTAGCTGTTAAAATATCCTGTTTCTGTTTCCATTCAACTTTATTAGCTTTCAAAAAGCCACCCTGTTTTAACCGCGCGGTAACGCCATTGCTCAGCATAAATTCATTGCTTTTGGTTTTAATTTCGCCAGCCTTGGCCGTTACGTACATTTCGTCCCCGTTACTGAGATAAACAGTACCTTCCAGTTGTTTCGCCCTGACCAGGTTGTCGTTCAGCTGTATCGCCTCGCCCACCTTCAACTCCCAGAGACGTTTCCCGTCTGCATCCCGGTGCAGCACGGTATTATACACAGTTGCTTTCGTTGTATTTGTTTCCGCCTTTTTTGTCTTGTCTGTCGGTTCCGGAACCGTGCTGCCCCAAAACAGCCAGGCAAACACCAGGAATAAAGCTCCCAGACCGGCGGCAACGGCCAGTACCGTGTTCTTATTTTTCACTGCCATCCTGCTCCTTTGCCTTCACTTCTTCATACGGTGTGTTCCAGCGGTGCTGAAACCACAGCCAGTTGTCCGGATACGCTTTGATGATCCGTTCCACGGATTGTGTCATCTTCAGGGTCAGATTATAGTCATCCGTCTTCCTGTCACCGGTATCTTCATAGTAAAAAGGTTCTTCTACAATTACCTGATGTCCGTACCCGTCCGGTTTACGCACGATGTAAATCGGAATACAGGGTGCCTTGAACTTACGGGCAAAGTAAGCCGGCCCGGTCGGTGTTGACGCCATCTTCCCCAGAAACGGGACGAAGACGCCGTCATAACCGCCGTCCTGGTCCGCGATAAGCCCCAGCATGCGTCCTTTTTTCATGGCACGGGCACAGCCAAGGATCTCACTGCTGCCCCGGGCAAATATTTCCTGCCCCACACTTCTTCGCAGCTCATTCATAAAATCGGAATACACTCTGTTAGGCTGCGGTTTTTCCACGGCGCTAAGAGGGAATCCATTGAGTGCCAGCGCGGCCCCCAGCCATTCCCAGTTATCTATATGGCAGGCCAGCATGACCACGCCTTTTTTCTGTTGCAGGGCCTCCCATAAGATTTCAGGATGGTCAAAGGTGACCAATCCCCGGATGTTATCTTTGTTCAGCGCAGGCATGTACAGCATTTCCATAACGGAAATGCCCAAATTGACAAATAACCGTTTGATCGTTCTGTTTGCTTCAAATTTCGAATAACCCAGACATTCCCGGATGGTTTCTTCCGCACGAATCCGTTGTTTTTTAGCAATGTGCCAATACAGGTGCCCCAGACCGGTGCCAATCTTCACCAGCAGTTTGTAGGGTGTATGAGAGGCAACCCAGCTCAGCGTTTTCAGCAACGCATATAACATTTATTGTCGATCCCCTTTTCCTTCTTCTGTGTATTCTTCCACAATGGCATCCCATATGCCCCCGGCTTTCAGGATCAGTTCCAGCAAATCCCGCACGGCCCCCTGGCCGCCGTTATGAGGCGCTATATAAGAAACACGCCATCTGACGTCTTCTGCCGCATCTGCCGGCGCTGCCGACAGACCGGCGGCAAGAAGAGCCGGCAAATCATTAAGGTCGTCTCCCATAAAGGCAACTTCTTCCAACGATAAATTATATTTATCCGCCAATGTCTGAAGCGCCTTCTTTTTCGCAGAAATCCCGCTCATTACATCTTCCGCAATGCCCAGTTCTTCCGCGCGCCGCTGCACGATGGGTCCTTTGCGCCCGGTAATGACGGCTACACGCAAACCGTGCCGTCTGGCGGTGGTAATGCCCAGTCCGTCTTTGGCGTTGAACCGTTTGAACAGTTCCCCCTCGCCGCCGATATTGATGCTTCCGTCAGTGAGGGTGCCGTCCATATCCAGGGCAACGAGTTTTATTTTTTTAGCTTTTTGCTGCAACTCTTCCAGAGATAGTTTCCGTGATGCCATGTGCAAACTCCGAAAAGTAATATACTGTATAATTCTTTGGACGTCGGCGGATAACCCGGAAGGCTCCCGGTCGCGAATCTTTTAGGCGGCGGAGGTTTACCAGAAGCCGCCATAGAATTCGCGTGGGAGGCGGGTTGTCCGCCAGCGTATCACTGAGTCGGTTATACTACACCCTGACGAACCAGATCTGTCATGTGCAACAGCCCGATTACGTGGCACTCCTCATCAACGACGGGCAATACCGTAATGGGTTTCGGTCTGTGGCTTTCCATAATATGCAAAGCCTGTGCCGCCAGTTTTTCCTGTGAAATAAATTTGGGATTCTTTGTCATCAGCTCCGTAACAGGCCGCTTCAGGAAATCCACACCTTTGGACAGACCCCTGCGGATGTCGCCGTCGGTGAGAAGGCCTATCATGATACCATTTTGATCCACTACGGAAACAGCGCCCAGCCCCTTGTCGGTAATAATAAACAAGGCTTCCGTTACGGTAGCACTCCCTTTCACTACCGGGTTTTCACTGCCTCCGTGCATGATATCCCCTACCGTCAGCAGAAGCTTCCGGCCCAGGCTGCCGCCGGGGTGGAATACGGCAAACTGATTGGAGGTAAAATGATGTTTTCCCATGAGTGCCATGGCCAGCGCGTCACCGAAAGCCAGAGCTGCGGTAGTGCTGGAAGTGGGAGCCAGTCCCAGGGGGCAGGCTTCTTTTTTCACGCCCACATTCAGGACTACGTCCGCATTTTTCGCCAGAGTGGAATCGGTATTGCCTACCATGGCGATGAGCTTCGCCCCAATCCGCCGGATGGATGGCAGTATGTTCAGCACCTCCCCGGTCTCGCCGCTGTTAGACATGGCTATAATCACGTCATCCGCCGTTACCATGCCCAGGTCCCCGTGGATCCCTTCCGCCGGGTGCAGATAAAAGGAGGGGGTACCGGTGCTGGCCAAGGTAGCGGAAATCTTATGGGCGATGATACCGGATTTTCCCATGCCGGTCATGATGACGCGACCTTCACAGGCCAGGATCATATCCACCGCAGCGTCAAAATGCTCGTCAACACGGGGAATCAGATCCAGAATGGCTTCTGCTTCCATTTGCAGCACTTTCTGGGCATCCGTCTCCAGTTCGTTCATGGTTCATCGTATCCTTTCAATCTTTATTTACGGGTAATCCTGTCTATGGCCAGTACATCCTTCAGCAAGGCTTCCAGCCGGTCCAGACGCACCATGTTGGGTCCGTCGCTCAGGGCCTTGGAGGGATCGTCATGCACCTCCAGGAACAGCGCGTCAATGCCGATAGCCGCCGCTGCCCTTGCCATATGGGGCACGTACTGGCTCTGGCCGCCGCTGCTGGTTCCCTGCCCTCCGGGAATCTGCACGCTGTGGGTAGCGTCCATTACCACGGGATAACCCAGCTCACGCATGATGGCCAGGCCCCGCATATCGGTTACCAGTGTGTTGTAACCGAAGCTGGAACCGCGTTCTGTCAGGAGAATATTCTGATTACCCGCCGCTTCAATTTTGGCGATGACGTTCTTCATGTCCCAGGGCGCCAGGAACTGGCCTTTCTTCACATTGACGCAACGGCCGGTCTTCGCTATGGCGCAGACCAGGTCGGTCTGGCGGCATAAAAAGGCCGGAATCTGCATTACGTCCAGCACTTCTGCTGCTTTCTCTACCTGGATGGTTTCGTGCACGTCACTGATGACAGGCACGCCTAATTCTTTTTTAATGCCGGCCAGCTGTTTCAGCCCCTCTTCCAGTCCGGGTCCCCGGAAGGATGTGTGGGAAGACCGGTTGGCCTTGTCATAGGATGCCTTGAACACGTACGGCATGCCTAATTTTTCACAGATGCGTTTTACCTCCTGCCCGATTGCCAGACTGTGTTCATAGCCTTCCAGCACGCAGGGTCCGGCGAACAGCAGCATGGGCTGCCCCGGTCCCACTTTATAAGGTCCTACATTAACAATATGCATTATTTTCCTCCCAATAATCTGTTTACCGCGTCCAGATCCTCCTGGGTATCCACGCCGATGCCCCGGAAATCGCTTTCCAACACTTTAATCTTATAACCGTTTTCCAGAACCCGCAGCTGTTCCAGGCTTTCCACCTGTTCCAGGGGTGTGGAGGCCATGGCAGCGTACTGCATGAGGAATGTTCTTGTATAGGCGTAGATGCCTACGTGTTTGTACACTTTAAACAATTCCGTTTTGTTACGGGGATAGGGAATCAGGCTGCGGGAAAAGTACAGGGCGTAACCGTTCTTATCCGTTATTACCTTCACCGCAGAAGGATCGCTGTACTCGCTTTCCTGCATCAGAGTCTTCATGGTTGCCATCTGCAGCCCGGGTTCCGCCTGAAAAGCTTCTGCCAGCCGGTCTATGATTTCCGGCGGGATCATGGGTTCGTCTCCCTGCACATTGACGATGACATCCGCGTCCGGAAATTTTTCCGCTACTTCCGCCAGACGGCTGGTACCGTTAGGATGGTCTTCCCGGGTCATGCAGGCGAAGCCCCCAAAGGCAAGCACGGTATCATACACCCGTTTGTCATCCGTTGCCACGATGACCTCTGCCGGCATCTTTGCTTTTTTCGCCTGTTCATACACGCGCTGGATCATGGGTTTGCCCGCAATCAGCTTCAGCGGTTTGCCTGGCAGCCGGGTCGAGGCATACCGGGCCGGGATCACACAGATTACTTTCATGAAAGCATCTCCTTTGCTGGTACTATGGATTCTAAAACAGGTTGGTTTACATTTTACTCTCTTATGTGCTTAAGACTTCTTTAATTTCAGGTAATTCACTTTTCTTCTTTGTTTTCTTCAGCACGGTTTCCACCGTTTCTTTCAATTTTCTGTCAAAAATTTCTTCGTTCCGGGTAATCATAATGTCCATGTTCATAACGTACAGGGGAATATCCCGGTTAAAGTAAATGAATTCCGTGGGAATCTTTACCGCATCCTTGCCGGTAGTGATCAGGGCGTCCGCTTTCAGTGTGCTGGCCCGCTCTGCGATATACTGCATTTCCAGCATACCGTAATCATGATGGTCAGGATAGCGGATCGCTTCCACAATGTCCAGATCGCAGCCGGATACATTCTGCTCAAAAGATGAGGGGTTACCGATAGCGGAGAACACCATGACCTTCTTGCCTTTTAATTCTTCAAGGGGCAGGGGATTCTGCTGAATGCCTTTATACCAGTCTGCAATCTCCACAAACTCTTTGGGGTGATGGATACTTTCCACGATAGGAGCTTCCGTATTGTACTGCCGGATATTTTCCGCCAGACTGGTCCGCGTCAGCCGGGAACTCTGGTCGGACTTGGTGAACAGGAACATATCGGCCCGGTTCAGATGATTCAGTGGTTCACGCAGAATACCCCGGGGCAGCAGATTTCCGTTGCCGAACAGATTCAGGGTATCCACCAGCACGATGTCCAGATCCCGTTTCAACTGCCAGTGCTGGTAACCGTCGTCCATGATGATGACTTCGGCACGGAGCTTGTCCACTGCGTAACTGCCGGTCACGTCACGGTTTTTGCCGATGACCACCGGAATCCCGGGCATCATCTTGGCCATCAGGTAGGCTTCGTCACCGGCCTCATAGCTGGTCATGAAAATTTTCTTCCCGTCGGAGACCACACCCAATGGTTTATCCCAGTGGGAACGGTAACCGCGGTTCAGAATTACCACCCGGTAACCCATATCTTTTACCATCATGGCTACCCGCTGGGCGGTAGGTGTTTTACCGGTACCGCCTACGGTAATGTTACCGATGGAGATGACACAGCAGTCCAACTTCCGCCTGGACAGGATGCCTGCTTCATACAGCCACAGGTTCACCCGGGCGCCGAATCCGTAAATATAGGACAGTCCCCGCAATAAACCCAGCAGGATAAACGCGTACCAGGGACGTTCCGGGGCATGGGCTATGTGGAAAATGTACTGGATAATGGCGGCGCCGTGTTTCAGGCCCCCGCCGCCCGCGTCATTAAAGTTACGGGTATTGACAGGATATTCTTTCGTATAAGCACGGGGAACCGAGGCTTTCTCCAGCAGGTCTGTCAGGTAATGCATGGTATTCAGGGCCGCGCCCCGGTTTTCCCGGATGACCTGCATGGAGGCGTCCCCCATCTTTTTGCGGAGGGAATCGTCTCCCGAAATTGCCAGCAATTCTTTAGCCAGATCGCGGGCATCCTGCACCGTATGTAAGGCGCCCGCTTTGGTCAGCAGAGAGTAGGAGTCCTTGAAGCTCAGCATACTGGGGCCCACCAGGATAGGCTTGGCATGGGCAGCCGGTTCCAGCACGTTATGGCCGCCGTACCCTTTGGTCAGACTGCCGCCTACGAATACGATATCGCCTACGGCATAGATACGGCCCAGTTCGCCGATGGTGTCAATCAGCAAAACCGGATATTCCGGCCGGGGTCCGTTCATCTCCTTCAACTTGGACCGTAAGCCGGTCTGGTAATTAAACTTACCGCTCAGCCGCCTGATCTCATTCACCTTGTCAGTCCAGCGGGGAGCTATGACAAGCCTTGCTTTGGGATACTGTTTGCGCAGTTCGGTAAAAGCTGTCAGCAGGATACTTTCTTCCGGAGTATGCGTGGAACCTGCCACGATGACCGGATATGCGTCGTCTCCCAATCCCAGTTCTGTTTTATAGTTGGCCAGATCTTCCGGTGTCACTTCCGCATAGGTCTGATCAAATTTGGTGTTACCGGTCACAAAAATCTTTTTGGGATCCGCACCCAAATGGGTAATGTAATTGGCGTCAATGCTGGACTGCATGCAGAAACGGCTTACGGTCCGCAGCATATCACGCCAGATACTGAACAGATACTGATACGTCTTCACTGACCTTTCGGAAATACGGCCGTTGACCATCATCACGGGGATGTTCCTGTCCCGGATCGCCCGCAGGAAGTTCGGCCACAATTCTGTTTCTACCGGCAGGAAGATACCGGGGTGTACGCGCCGTACGACGGACTCCGCCACCCAGGGCAGATCCAGCGGGAAATAGATATAGCCGTCTGCTTCCGGTATGATCTGCTTCGCCATATTGTAACCGGCTACGGTAAAAGCAGAAACCAGCACTTTCCGTTCCGGCATGATTTTTTTGATTTCTTTCACGATCGGGCTGGTCGCAACAATTTCACCGACCGATGCGCCATGGATCCAGATACAGTCACAGCTCATCACATCCGCGATTTCTTCCCGGCGAATCAGCCCGAGACTCTGCCGGAACCGTCCGCTGAAGCCCTTTTCCGTAAATAGGCGATATAGAAAAAACGGCAGTATTACGATGAAAAATACCAGCAGTCCTAAAGTGTTATAAAGAATATACATCATACGTTATGTTCAGCTCTCTTCCTTGTTGGTGCGGTACTGAATCTGATACAGGTGGGCATATAACCCGTTCTTTGCCATCAGCTCCTCATGGGTTCCATCTTCCGCCAGCTTCCCTTTATCCAGCACAAGAATCCGGTCGGCATTTTTTATGGTAGACAGACGGTGGGCGATTATGATAGAGGTACGCCCTACCATGAGGCGATTGAGAGCTTCCTGCACTACACGCTCGCTTTCCGTATCCAAAGCGGATGTAGCTTCATCCAGCACCAGGATACGCGGATCTTTCAGGATAGCTCTGGCAATGGCAATACGCTGCCGCTGTCCGCCGGAAATGTTCACGCCACGGTCTCCCAGCATCGTATTATAACCGTCAGGCAGTTCCATGATGAAATCATGGGCATTGGCTGCTTTGGCGGCCTCTTCAATTTCCTCTTTTGTGGCATCCAGCCGGCCATATAAAATATTGTCGTACACCGAACCGTTAAACAGGATGGTCTCCTGGGGCACGATGCCTACCTGGTTCCGCAGGGAATCCAGCGTAACATGCCGGATATCCGTCCCGTCAATGCGGATTGTGCCGGCATCACAGTCATAAAACCGGGGAAGCAGGCTGGCAACGGTCGACTTTCCGGCGCCGGAAGGCCCTACCAGGCCAATGGCCTGACCCGGTTTTGCAGTAAAAGAAAGATCGTGGAGAATCTCATCCCCGGCGTTGTAAGAGAATGTCACATGCTCAAAGCTGACATTGCCAGTCACCGCAGGAAGCGCTTTTGCGTCAGGCAGATCCTGAACTTCTTCCCGCAGATCAAGCACATCAAATACACGCTGGGCTGCTGCCAGCGCCCTTTGGATATTACCACTTACACGGGTTATCCGCTTGATAGGATTGGAAATATTCACCGCATATGCCAAAAAGGCAACCAGAGAACCGGCCGTGGTTTCGCCTGCGATTACGTTGTTGCCGCCATACCACAGAATCAGCGTCACCCCCAGCGCCGCTACGAACTCGATCGTAGGCGTCAGGGTAGCCATGTATTTTGCGTTCTTCAGATTTGCCTTCAGATTTGCCTCATTTTCCCTTTCAAAACGTTCAATCTCGTACTGTTCCCGCACAAAAGACTTGACCACCCGGGCAGAAGAAACCGATTCCTGCAACACGGAAGTGATATCTGCCGTAGCTTCCTGAATCTGTCCACCGGAACGGCGGATCTTCTTTCCGAAATAATTCATAAAATACAGTACTACCGGGAATGTCAGAATGGTAAACAGTGTCAGCTTCCAGTCAAGATAGACCATGGCGCAGACAGAACCGATCAGAATGATGCCTTCCGTGACCAGTTCAATGGTGTTGTCCACCATGGCGCCCTGCAGGGCATTGACGTCATTGGTCACATAGCTCATGATGGTACCTGTCTTATTCTTATCATAAAAAGACATGGAGAGGCGCTGCAGCTTGCGGAACACTTCACTCCGGATATCAATGATAACATGCTGTCCTACATAGCTCATGAGGTAATTCTGCCCGTACAGGAAAATTCCCCGCAGCAAAAAAATCACCACGATACTGGCTGAAATCACATTCAGCATGTAATAGTCTTTGGCATTCAGCACCTTGTCGATCATATCCCTGAAGATCCAGGGAAGGTACAGATTTCCTGCTGCCGCCAGCATAGTGCATAAAAGCGCTATTGATAATATATGAAGATATGGTTTGATATAACTTAAGATACGCTTATATAAGATCATCTGAACTCCTTGCAGAATCAACGATTTTTCTTATCATTATCAGCGCGGCAGGAGATGCCTGTCCCGGTTCTGCCGGGCCACGCGCAGCACCAGTTCCGCCACCCGTTTTACGGCGCCGGGTTCTCCCAGTTTTTCTTTAACTTCCTGCAGGTCGCGCTGCAACAGGGCAAAACGTTCCGGTTCCAACAGCTCCAGCGCTGCGGCCGCAATCTTTTCCGGCGTGCAGTCATCCTGCAGCAGCTCCGGCTCAATCAGTCTTCCCGCCACAATGTTGGGCAGACCGATGTTGGGAATCTCCACCACCTGCTTGGCAATCCAGAAGCTGATTGGGGACGCTTTGTACAGTATTTCGCAACCCAGACCGCACAACGCCGCTTCCAGCGTCACCGTACCGCTGGTGGCAATGGCAAGATCCGCCACGCTCATCACGTCGTAATTATGTCCTTCGGTCAGTTTTATATCCAGACCTGCCTGTTTGACAGGGCCTTCCAGCATTTCCCTGGCAATGGTCACCGCCCGGGGCATGGCAAAATCAATATCCGGGCGCTTCTGTTTTAAAATCTTTGCCGCCGCCAGCATATCTGGCAGCAGACGCTGAATCTCCATGGTACGGCTGCCGGGCATCAGCAGGATCAGGGGATGCCCGCCCCGTTTTCCCGCCAGTTGTTCTGCTTCGTTGCGGGGCAGTGACGGTTTTACCGTGTCCACCAGAGGATGACCGACAAACTCAATATCGGCCCCATAGGATTTATACAGATTGTACTCAAAGGGAAAAATGGACGCGATCTTGTCCACGACCTTCACCACACCGGCAGCCCGGCTGGGTCTCCATGCCCAGGCAGAAGGAGCGATAAAGGAAACCACTTTGATTCCCCGTTCTTTCGCCAGCTTTGCCAGCCGCATATTAAAGCCCGGATAATCAATGGTCAGCAGCACGTCAGGTTTACGGCGGTCCATAAGTTTGATAAACGCGTTGCGCAGCTTCCAGATATCCGGAAGCCGTTTCAGCACTTCCACAAATCCCATGACGCTATGGTCTTTGATATCGAACAGCACCTCCCCGCCCGCTTCCCGCAGACAGCCGCCACCCATACCAAAGACTTCCGCTTCCGGTTCCAGTTGTTTTATGGCGCGAGTCACGGCGCCGGCATGCAAATCGCCGGATGCTTCCCCCGCAGAAATCAATATCCTGGTCATGATACCCCTGTGTACTGCCGGCTGTTGCAGGAATTTTTAATGCAAAACTTACCCTGTCAGGAAGGTTTCCTGCCGCAGCCAACAATTATCCATTTTTATACATACTAAATCATCTTATTATAACACAAAAAAGCAGCTGAATAAACCTTTCAGCTGCTGATTCCATAAATATTTCATTTTTTGTGAACGCCGGCCCTGTCACGATATGTTCCTGCCAACGCATATACGAGAAAATCGCATTGCCGGTTTCCGTCAAACCAGTTCCGATTCACTCAGGGAAACAATGCTTATGCCTTTTTCGTCCGCCATGGCCAGTGTGCGTTTGCGGTCCACCAGCAAGGTCCGGCCCGCTTCAATCACAATACCAGTGGCCCCCGCATGAATCATGGAAGTCAGCGTGGTGGTTCCCACGCTGGGCATATCGAAACGGTTATCCTGGGCAGGCTTGGCTGTTTTGGCCACGATGACGCCGCCCTTGCCGAGAAAGCCTCCCCGCAGAATGCAGGCATCGGTTCCCTCAATGGCTTCCAGGGCCATGACCGCCTGGTTTTTTACTACTACCGTCTGCCCGATGTCCAGACGCCCCAGTTCCTTGGCCATACGGAAGCCGAACTGCATGTCTTTCCATTCCTGTTCCGTCGGTTTCCGTTTCGTCAGCACGCCCGGTTCCGGCAGTAGCGGCCGGACCAGCACTGTCTGGTCCATCACATGCATGCCGGCATCTTCGATAAGTTTTACAATGGCGTTCATAATGGTATCATCCTTCCGGTCGGGAAGGGATGCCAGTACCCTGATGGTGGTCAGATCCGGGATCACCACCCCGGTTTTATATAACACTTCTTTCGTGACCTTGCCAATCATGGTTACGTTCTTTACATCATTCTGCTTCAGCGTCTGGAGGATCTTTCCCACCTTGCCCACGTTGATGGTATAAAACACATCCGCGTTTTCCGGGAGTTCCGGATCCGTTTCCGGAACCACAGCAATAGCGACGACTTTATATCCCAGCTTCTTTGCGGACTGTGCCACATCAACCGGCAGATGACCGATTCCGGCCAGTAAACCCAAGGTTTCCATATGTATACCACCCATTTATGATTTAAAGGCAGCGAAACGATCCGCTGCCTTCACTTAACTGTTTTGAAAGAGTTTGCTGCCTTTTTCCTGCTTTTAACCGCGCGCCTGCTATTTACGCGTATGGATGATGCCCCGTTCCGCATTACGCAGGAACCGCATCAGATGTTCCACCGGCTCGCTGCTGTCCAGTTCCTGCTCCATGGTTGCTACCGCTTCTTCCAGCGAAAGCCCGCTGCGGTACAGGATCCGGAACGCTTTTTTCAGCTGGGTGCGGACTTCCAGCGGCATCCCGGCCCGGGCCAGACCCACGCTGTTCAGGCCTGCTACAAAAGCAGGATCCCCCGCTACCAGCATAAACGGCGGAATATCCTGGGAAATTCTGCTCATGCCACCGGCCATGGCGTTCCGCCCGATACGGCAGAACTGATGCACCGCGGCCAGACCGCCGATGACGGCCCGGTCTTCCACGACCACATGGCCTGCCAGAGTAGCCACGTTGGACATGATCACGTTGTTGCCCACGATACAGTTGTGGGCAATATGGGTATAAGCCATCATCAGGATATCGTTGCCGATGCGGGTCTCGTTTCCTTCCCCGCAGGCACGGCTCACGGTGACGCATTCGCGGAAAACGCCCCGGTCGCCGATTACGGTATAGCTGCGTTCCCCTTTAAACTTCAGATCCTGGGGAACGCTGCCGATAGAAGCCCCCGGGAAAAACTTACAGTCTTTGCCAATCGTTGTATACGGATGGATCACTACATGCGGACCGACAATGCAGCCATCCCCCAATACCACGTCATGTTTTATCACCGCATACGGACCAATTACCACATTTTTACCGATTTCTGCGCCCTTCTCAATAATCGCAGTCTCGTGTATCTTCTGTAACGGCGTAACTACCGATGCCATTTCCTCACTCCCCTGAAGTCAGACCCCTCATCATCCTTATCGAATGTTGTCTGCAAAATTTTTGTACAACGCCAAAAAAGAAAAGCACAAAAATTCCCACATGCTAATACTTTAAAAAATATAATCCTGTAAACCCGTGTTTTTTTGTTTTCCGTTTTATTTCATATTCTGCCAAATTTTCCGTTTATCCTGTATTGTATTACTTTTAATAGGCAATATTACTTTTTTTCTTCAATTTTCTTCTTTTTTATCCGGTAACAGGAAATCGGATTCTTGTTATTTCTGTGTTGCCGTGATTTCGCCTACAGTATTCTTTATTTGTCCTGGATTGCAAAGAAGCAGTCGCATTCGCAGGCCAGTTCCCCGTCTACCTTGCCGGCACAGTGGATCACGCCCATATTGCCGTGGATCTTCACCACTTCCGCCCGGGTCACTACCTGGTCACCGGGAACCACCTGCTTATGGAAGCGGACTTTGTCAATCTTGGCAAAAACCGCGATCTTGCCCCGGTTTTCCGGCGGATACAGCATAGCCACCCCGCCTACCTGAGCCATGGCTTCGATCAACAGTACGCCAGGCATGATAGGGTTATCGGGAAAATGTCCCAGAAACTGCATCTCATTCACTGAAATATTCTTGATGCCAACGGCCCATTTCATGGGTTCCAGATCCAGAATCCGGTCTACCAGAAGCATGGGAAAACGATGCGGCAGAATTTTCTTGATTTCGGTAACATCCAGTGTAATAGCCATTATTTACCCTCCCTGTAAGCAATAATTTGTTTTGCCAGCTGCGAATTATATGAATGTCCTGATTTTACTGCAATAACATGCCCTTTCCAGGGACCGATCAGGGACAGATCCCCTAACACATCCAGGATCTTATGCCTTACCAGTTCATCCGGAAACCGGGGTACGGAAAGGCACTTTGTGTCATCATACACCAGCGCGTTTTCCAGATTTCCGCCCAGTCCCAGCCCCATCTTCCGCATTTGTTCCACTTCATACATGAAGCCGATAGTACGGGCCGGCGCAATTTCTTTCAAAAAAGTCTCTTCCGTCAACAACAGGTCAAAATACTGGGTCCCCAGCAACGGATGCGGATTGACGGATGTAAAGGATATCCGCGTCCCGTCATAAGGGAGTATCATCATAAACTTGTCCCCGTCATATACAGAAAAGGCCCTGTCAATCACGCAGATCTTTCTTTCCGCGTCCTGTTCCGCCCGCCCGGCCTGTTGTACCAGTTGCGCGAACACAAGCCCGCTGCCGTCTGTTACCGGCGGTTCCGGCGAATCCATTTCAATCCGGCAGTTGTCGATTCCCATGGCAAACAGCGCTCCCAGCAAATGCTCCACAGTAAAGACCTGGGCACCGTTTTCACTAAGGGTCGTTGCTTTCAGCGTGGAAGTAACCAGTTCCCCGCGGGCATGGATCTCCGGTGACCCCGGCAGATCCGTCCGGATAAAAACAATACCCGTATCCGGCTTGCCCGGCTTTAATGTCATGGTCACATCTTTCCCGGAATGCAGCCCCGCGCCGGAATAACTTATTCCGGCCGCTAATGTTACCTGTTTTTCCATATACATTCCCTCAACATTCTATTTTTTCGGTCTGAACCGTTTCTTGCCGTCTTTCCAACGGTCATGCACCCAGAACCACATAGGCGGGTTTTCCCTGATTTCCTGCTCCAGGATCGCCATCATCTTCTCTGTCACCCGGGAGAGGTCCCTGTCTTTATCCTTTGTCTTTTCTGCGTACAGCGGCGGATAGATTTTAGCACGGCAGCTGCCGTCTTCATCGTAATGCATGAAAATAGGCAGGATCGGACAGCCAAAGGTCCGGCTGAAAACTGCAGGACCTGCCGGCGTAATCACTTCTTTCCCGAACAGAACAGTTTTAACGCCTGTGTCGTTGGTATCCTGGTCATACAAAATGCCTAACAGATGTTTTTCTTTCAGATACCGCCCCATGGCCAGGATCCCTTCCTTACCCTGGTTGTAGGCTACTTTCTGCCCTACGATCTCACGGTATTCGTTAATGAAGCGGTCCATTGCACTGTTATTCTGTTTTCTGGCGATACTCAGCATCGGATAACCGTGCAGGGCAACGGTCGCCCCCAGCAATTCCCAGTTGCCGAAATGCCCGGTACACATCAGGGCCCCTTTTCCTTTGGCGTAAGCCTCTTCCAGGTACTCCAGGCCATCCGTTTTCACAACAGAGTGTATCGTATCCCTGTTCAACAGCGGAAACCGCAGCACTTCCACAATCATGCGGCCAAACTTGACTACGCTCTGACGGGCAATCTTCCGGGCTTCCTCCGGTGATACCCCGAGGCATTCCTGCACGTTAGCCGCCGCCATCTTCATGCGCCATTCCTCCACAAAAAGCGGCGCCACCCTGCCCAACAGGCTACCAAAGGCCATTCCCAAACTCCGGGGAAGCAGGCAGAATATTTTGCTGACCAGTTTCATTACGTAATATGTGAGCATACTCTCTCCGGATTATTTATTTTGCTTCAGCTCTGCAATTTCTTTCTGCAGGGCTTTGACTGTTTTCATCAACTCATTAAGCTTTCGCAGTTTGGACTGCTGGCGCAGCCACTCCACATGGGACATGTGCGGGAATCCGGCCAATACCTGGTTATCCCCCACGTCGCTGATGACGCCGCAGCGGCCTGCCATCGTGTTGTTGCTGCCGATGGTGATATGCCCCACCGTAGCAGCCTGCCCGCCAAAGGTATTGTTATTGCCTATGGTTACGCTGCCGGGGATTCCTACCATAGCCACAAACAGGTTATTCTCGCCTACCACATCGTTATGTCCCAGATGTACCAGGTTATCCAGTTTGGTCCCATTGCCGACAACCGTACTGCCAACGGTCGCCCTGTCAATGCAGGAGTTGCAACCGATCTCCACGTCATCACCAAGCACTACATTGCCGGTCTGCTGCACCTTGTTATGTTTCCCGTTGTTCGTTACAAAACCGAAGCCGTCACCGCCGATGACACAGCCGGACTGCAGTATATCCCGGTTGCCGATGACGCAGCTTTCCCGCACCGTAGCGTTCGGATATATCACGCAGTCTTTGCCTACCTTCACGTGGCGTCCGATATACGCATGGGAAAAAATCACCGTCCCATCCCCGATCTCCGCTCCGGATTCTACCACCGCAAAAGCCTGGATGGCCACATTCGCGCCGACTTTAGCATCCTCTGCCACATACGCCAGCGGGCTGATGACACGGGCCACCTCTTCCTGCGGGCGGAACAATTCCAAAAGTTCTGCAAAAGCCTGCTTGGGATTTTCCACGCGTATCACAGGACGGTCCAGTTTTCTGTCCCCCGGAGCCAGTATCATGGCGCCGGCACGGCTTTTATGACAGAATTCCACATAAGGCGGAATCGCAAATGAAATTTCTGTCGGTCCGGCTTCCACCAGACCGTTCACACCGGTAATGCGTAACCCAGGGTCATCGTTTTCCAGTGTGCCATGCAGAAACGCAGCCAGTTCCTGTAATGTCTTTTCCATAGTTCTACAACCCCTCTGTTTTTATCTTAAATGTTAATAATCAAGGATAGTTTAGCCGGTTCCGCTCCCGTTACCTTTTCCGATGATGTTTGCCAAGCAAAAAGCGGGCGGACGAAACTCCGCCCGCTATGGGTGAAACAAAAAATACTCTCTTTTACGATTTTGAAAAGAGGATCGAATTACGGCGAATTCCCGTATTATTTCATCTTTTTAATAACTTCTTCCGTCACGTCCACACCGCCGGAAGGAACTGCATCCTTGACCAGGACTGCGCCGAGGTTTTTCTCCCTGGAAACTTCCGTCAAAGCAGTATCCAGGCTCGCTTTCAGCTTGGCCTGGGCTTCAGAAGATGCAACCTGCATCTGGGCTCTTTTATCCTGTACGATTTTTTCCGCTTCTTCCCGGCTCTTTCCTTCTGTTTCTTTCTGCATCTGTTCCTGCAGTTCTTTTGCTTTCTTCTGCAGGTCTTCTTTAATTGTCTTTACAGCCGGCGCTTCGGCCTCGACTTTTTTAATGTCTACCACGCCAAAAGCCGCATTGCGCCCGCTGCAGCCAAATGCCAGCAATGCACATACCACCATCAGACACGCTACTACTTTTTTCATGTTCTTTACTCGTCCTTCCTGAATTATTGTCAAGTTTATTATTTTCCTGTTGAACTTCCTGCCGTTTTTTTGTTTAACGCTTCCGCCGCTTCCGCACGGGCCCCCAGCTTTTTCAAACCGGAAATTACGTCCCCGGTCACATCATCCGCCGCAACATTGGTGCGGTACTTATGAAAAACGATAGAATAGCCCCGTTCTTTCGCTAGCTTTATAACGATGCTCTCCGTCTCCTTTTTTATTGAGGTTTCCAGTGTTTCAATGCCCTGCTGGCGCTTGTCCAGTTCCTCATCTATTGTACCCAGCAGTTCTTTCAGAACCCCCGGAGCCTTTTGCAGAAGCGGGTCATCCGTTCCTTTTTTCATTTCTTCCATCATCTGCCCCTGCAGCTGACGGGCGTATGCATCCAGCCGCTGCCGCATAGCGTCTATATGCGGCTGCATCCGCTGGTTCACCAGCCCCATCTTGTGCTGCATCAGCAACATCCGGTCACGGTCTCTGTCAGCCCGCGCAGCTTTCAGTTCCGACTCTACCTTTTTACGGTCCTCCGGAACCATACGGACCGTATCCAGTTTAAGCCGCAGATTAAACAGGCGCAGCTGGTAATGTTCTTCCAGTTTCTTTTCTTCAGCAGCCAGTTCTTTATCTACCTGATCTGCGAGCTGATCGCTCAACTGCTTCAGTTTTTGCTGTTCTGCCGTCTGTTTTTCCGTCATGCGGGTGAAAAAATCAGCCGACAGGAAATTTTGCTTACTGTTCCGCTTCAACTGATACAGTTTCGCCAGGCTGCTCATCTGGGTTTTTCCGATGATTTCCTGTTCCCTGCGCTTATCCAAAAGCAGGCCGTAATCATCTTTCAGCTTTTGCAAACGGGCATGCTGCGGATGCTCCTGCAGGACTTTTTCCCAATTCACAACCGCGATTTTTTCCCCGCTTCCGATTTTACTGCAGGCAGAAAGCATCAGCGCCAGACCCGTGAAAATTATCAAAAGCCAGCGCATCATGTTTCCTCCTTCTACAATGGAAAATGAGGCTCCTGCAGAGCCTCATTTCATGCATTATCATTTCTTCGGATTCTGCAGTGCTTTGGCCACTTCATCGGTGATATCCGTACCGCCGTAAACCACGGTGGATTTATCAACTACAACTTTCAGGCCCTTCTTCTCCGCAATCTTTTTAATAGTATCGTTGATCCCGGTCAGAACCGGATCCATTAACTCTTTTTCCTTAGTAGCGAGGCGTTCCTGCATCTGTCTGTAATACCGCTCTTTTTCTTCTTCATTCATATTCTGGCTGTTATTGTCAAATTCCCTGCGGGTCTCGGCAACCGCTTTCTGCATATCTGAACGGACCTGTTCCAGCTGCGGGGACTGAGAAACAAGAACCTGGTAATCCACGACACCGATAGCCGATTCACTCGACGCGGCAGAAGCGACGCTGCTGCCAAACCCGCCGGCGCTCATGGCCAGTGTGAAACAGCCGATGACAAAGATTGCCGCAACAATCAGCGAAATGGTTTTTACATTCTTAGGATTCCGTAATTTTTCCATCATAATAGAAATTACCTGCTTTCTTAAAAAATAATTATATGCATATATTATACCAGCCCATGCCGGTACTTTCAACATTTCACCGGATATTTCAAGATTTTTTTACAGATTGCCCACAATCCGGAAATAGGACTTGTTTGTCGAGTACACATATTCCCCGCTCAGGAATTCATGAATCCGATACCGGACCGCATACTCGTTCTCTTTTCTGTCCCCGAAATGTTCGTAGCGGATACGCCATTTCGGCGTAAAATCATATTCCAGCCGGTATACATTTGC
>Ga0310695_10004917_pt1 | contig 24025 bp, 12 predicted proteins | sample RumenRJG_04DNA_FD_203882 | JGI IMG/M metagenome (GOLD analysis project Ga0310695, IMG submission 203882) | Bovine rumen microbial communities from Lethbridge, Alberta, Canada - RJG_04 (v2) (version 2) | ecosystem: Host-associated > Mammals > Digestive system > Stomach > Rumen | place: Canada...
CAGGCGAGATATTCACCGACCATGACATGATGGAGGACAAGTGGGAGGCCGCGCGCACTCCGGGCTACGTCAGCCGCTACGCCTGGGATGCGAATTCCGACAACGACGAAGACCGCTGGAGCGCCTTCGCTGAGTGCCGCTACAACACGTTCGTGGCGTCCATACTCGGCGAGAACATATCGCACATGCTCGGCGACTCCGAGGTCAGGGACTACCCGATCCCGACGCTGAGCCTGACGCTCAGATACAACCAGAGCCAGCCGCTCGTATCGTCTGGGTCGAGCTCCAATTCTGGGTCTGGCTCCGGGTCGAACTCCAGTTCGCAGTCCGCAACAGGTGGAAACTCAGACGAGAACAAGCTCGCGCCAATAGTAGTCCAAACCTACACCGCCAAGGGGTCGCAGGATCTCGGCGTCGTGCCTGACGCGACCTTCAAGATTCGTCCTGGCGAGGCAGTCGACCGCTACTACTACCTGGGCGCCTGGGGCAACCGCGTCATCAGGGGCAACCTGACGCCTGGTTATGTCGAGCCCGGCGACCTTGTCCTCCAGATGGCGCATGTCGCGCAGAACAACACCTATACGTGGTTGCTGGACGACAAGCCGAAGAGCGGATCGTACACAGAGTACCTCTACAACTACAATGTGTACGGGCCGACGCGCGTGGTCCTGCAGAACGAGCGGTTCAAATGGGAGCCGGTCGGGACGGGCGACGAGATCTCCGTCTCGCAGGAGGCCGAATCCCCTGAGGGGTACATCTGCTACAACGGCAACCGCATCGGCACGATCAACACGCAGACTGGTGCGTTCTCCCTTGACCTAGAGACGTTCGCCGACAGCAACCAGGTGTCCACGAACAGCACGGTGTATTCCTTCAAGGAGGCGGTGTTCCGCTTCGCGTACAAGGCCAAGGTCCCGGTGATGCAGCAGAACAAGCTGACGATCTACCTCGGCGCCGCAAACAAGGGCGCGGTGCGCGAGGGGAGGAACCGCATCGTCGCGTTCTACGACCTCGATGACAACGGGACGTACACGCCCGGCGAGCCACTTGGCTTCGACAGCAACGTCGACGTCGGCTGGTACAGCGGCACCGCCGAGATGGAGCTCACGGACACAAGCCCGGTGATAACCCGCGCGGCGATGCTGTCGAGGGGCGGCGGATCCGACTCCTCCGAAGGCGGATCCGGCACGTCCACCGACAGGATACTGATGTGGGGCAACGAGAACGGCGACTCGACGAACCTCATCGCGGGGACGCTCTCCGGCGGCAAGTACCAGCGCTTCCGTGTGTACCGTACGCTCATAGGCTTCGCGGACGACGTGGAGAACAACCAGCCGGGCTGGAGCGTCGCCGACCTGGGCGTGGAGAATCGCCTCATCGTCGACAAGACGCTCGAGCTGAACCAGCGCAGCTTCTTCTATGAAGGCGACGTGCTCGAAAACTCGGAGTTCGACATCGACTGGTCGAATTTCTACACGGAGGTGGTGAGGAACTCCAATGTCATGGCCAGGGGCGGCGACCCGCTGTTCGCGGCATACAGAATCGTCCTCGGCGAGGGCGACGCGTCGATCAACTCGACGAACAACCTCTTCGAGATAGCGACAGTGAGGCACTTCGACGCCAATGCCGACCGCCAGATACCGGTGCCGGTCGCGCCAGGCGCACAGTCCGCAGCGGTGTTCGGCGCAAGGCCGGTCTTCAAGTGGACGATGAACCGCAACAAGACGTACACCGCATTCAGGGTGCAGGTCACGAAGGCCGGCTCCTCCACGGTGGTTTACGACTCCGGCCTCCGTCGCGCTCCCGCCACCGACCTGGATGGCGTCTACACTTTCGTCCCCGACGCCTACGCCGGCGACCAGCTTGAGGCGACGGGCAACTACAGGTGGCATGTGAGCATGTTCAACTCGAAGTTCAAGAACGCCCAGTATTCCGAGTATTCGCAGTTCAGGATGAACACCCTCACGAACAGCCTGGAATATGGTTCTATCAAGGTCTGCGCGAAGTACTTCGGCCCGGCCAACGTTCTCTCCACCGGAACAGTGTACGTCGAGGCGTTCACGTCGCCCGACTTCACCGGAGTGCCCGTCGCCCGCGCGAAGGTCGCGAACAAGGCCTCCGTCTCGACAGTTGACGCCCCCCACGACGCCAACGCGACTCTGATAGGCCTCCCGAAGGGGACGTACTACGTTCGCGCGTTCATTGACTTCGGCTCCACATACGGTGCCGACCGCAAGCGCAACACCTACGAGTCCTGGGGCTATGTCTGCCCGAGGAACGGGGAGTCCGAGTTCATGTTCAGCCCGACGGCCATTGCCATCGGCGACGAGCTCGGTGAGGGCGATGTCTACACCTGCTACATCGAGGACGTCGACACCAACGGCAACTGCCTGCCCGACGCCTGGGAGATCGTCAACAACGGCGGCACGCTTGACGACGGCACGGAGAACATCGACGACACGCTCAACAGCGGCGTGGCGATCAACAAGTCGCTCACCGGCAACCTCCAGAACCTGCAGGGTGACGGAACGGCCTCCGCGGGTCTCGCGGCGTACACGTTCTCCGTCGTGAAGAACGCCGGCGTCGCGGCGCTTATGCTCGAGGCGGACACCTCCTCGGCGTCCACCTACACGGCGGCAATCGCCAAGTCCGGCTCCAGCGCCGCCATGACGGCGGACTCCGTGAAGTTCACGCTCATATCCGCGGCCGACGGGTCGCTCTCTGTCGAGGCCTCCGGCAGCGCCGAGCTCGTAGCCCCCGGCGGCAGCGGCAGGCGTCTGCTCGCCTCGACTGTGTATGAAGTCGCCGGCGAGTCCAAGACGCTCACGGGCAAGATCTACACCTCGACCGACCTCAAGAACTGGGAGGTCGCAACGCAGGCCTCCGGCGAATGCGTCAAGGACGGCGTCGTGACCGTGACCGTGGAGAACGGCAAGTTCACAATCGGCGGAGTCAACCTCGACGCCTACGCCGGACAGCAGAAGAGGTTCTTCAAGATCGTTATGGACTGACAGAAAGAAGGAACTAGGCAACAAGATGAAGAAGGCAATAGTCAAAGTACTCGTAATCAACTCGGGCTCCAGCTCGCTGAAGTACCAGCTCTTCGACATGAAGACGGGCGAGCGGCTCGCGAAGGGGCTCGTGGAGCGCATCGGCTGCGGCGGCCCGAAGGACCACACCGAGGCCCTCAGGAAGGTCGTCGCCGACCTAGGGGAGCCGAAGGACATCGACGCCATAGGCCACCGCGTCCTCCATGGCGCGGAGGTGTTCAAGGACTCCGTCAAGGTCGACAAGGCCGTGCTCGCGAAGCTTGACAAGCTTGTCAAGTTCGGGCCCCTGCACATGCCCGCCAACATCGGCGGCATCAGGGCGTGCCAGCAGATCTTCAAGGGCGTCCCGAACGTCGCCGTGTTCGACACGGCCTTCCACCAGACGATGCCGGACTGCGCGGCGATGTACGCCATCGACCCGAAGTACTACAAGAAGATGGGGATCCGCAAGTACGGCTTCCACGGGACGTCCCACAAGTTCATCGTCGCGGAGGCGGCGAAGTTCCTCAGGAAGCCGGTTGCCCGCGTCAACCTCGTCACCTGCCACATGGGCAACGGCTCCTCGCTCGCCGCCGTCAAGAACGGCGAGTGCGTGGACACCACGATGGGGCTAACCCCGCTTGCCGGCCTCGTGATGGGCACCAGGTGCGGCGACATCGACGCCGCGGCCGTCCTCGCAATCATGGAGGCAGAGAAGAAGACGCCCGCCGAGATGGACACGCTCCTCAACAAGAAGTCGGGCCTTCTCGCGCTCGCAGGGTCCAGCGACTGCCGCGACATCTGCGCCAAGGCTGAGAAGGGCGACAAGGCCGCCGAGCTCGCGCTAGAGATGCTTGCCTATCGCACGGCCCTCTACATCGGCGCGTACAACACCGTGATCGGCGGCGCCGACGCGATAGTGATGACCGGCGGCATCGGCGAGAACTCGTCCGAGGTGCGCGAGCGCATAGTGGCTCGCCTCGGCGCGCTTGGCGTCAAGCTCGACAAGAAGGCGAACAAGGTGCGCGGACAGGTCGCGGTGATCTCCGCAAAGGGCTCGAAGATCCCCGTCGTGATCATCCCAACGAACGAGGAGCTCATGATCGCCCGCGACACGGTAAGGATTCTTGGGTAGAGGCAGGAATGGCCAAAGAAACCAGATCAGACCTGGAAAGATGGAATGCTAGAATGCTAGAATACTAGAAATCTAGAAGCCTAGAATACTAGAAGTCTAGAAACAAGAAAAAGAAAGAAGACCGAAAGTGACAGCAATTGAATCAATCATCGAAAAGGCGTCGGCCCTCAACGGGACAATCGTGCTCCCCGAAGGCATGGACGCGCGCGTCGTGACAGCGGCATGTGCCTGCGTCGACCGGAAGATTTGCACGCCCGTCGTGCTCGGCACGCCCGAGGAGATCGCGGCGGCCGAGGAGAAGGCGGGCCTGAAGCTTGCCGAGCGCGGCATCAGGACAATCGACTACACGAAGGGCGACGCCGAACTCGAGGCGGCGTACCTCGAGGCCTGGAACGCCAAGGAGTCCAGGAAGCCGCCGGAGAAGCAGAAGATCATCGACCTGGCGGCGGCGGAGAAGACCCTGCGCACCAAGAGGATCTACTTCGGCGGAATGATGGTGAAGCTGGGCCGCGTCAACGGACTCGTCGCCGGCTCGATCGCCTCCACGGGCGACATGCTCCGCGCGGCGTTCCATACCCTCGGTACGCAGAAGGGCGTGAAGACGGCGAGCTCCTGCTTCATAATGGACCTCAAGGCGCCGACCCCGTCCGGCGACACGGTCCTCGCCTTTGGCGACTGCGCCGTGATTCCCAACCCGACGGCCGAGCAGCTCGTCGACATCGGCCTCGCCACCGCGCAGACCTACCGCGACCTCACGGGCAACGAGCCCCGCGTCGCATACCTCAGCTTCTCCACGAAGGGCTCCGCCGCCGGCGACCTCGTCGAGAAGGTGCAGAAGGCCGTCGAGCTCGCCAAGCCGCGATTCGCCGAGGCAGGCATCAAGATGGACGGGGAGCTCCAGTTCGACGCCGCGATAGTGCCCGCCGTCGGTCAGCTCAAGAACCCCGGCGGCGACATCCAGGGCAACGCCAACGTGTTCATCTTCCCGGATCTCCAGGCAGGCAACATCGGCTACAAGATCGCCCAGCGCCTCGGCGGAGCCACGGCCATAGGCCCGAACCTACAGGGCCTCGCCAAGGCGATGAACGACCTCTCCCGAGGCTGCTCGGCCGAGGACATCGTCGGGACGATCTGCGTGACCCTGCTGCAGAGCCAGACGAAGTAGGAGACAATGCCAATGGCGGACGACAGGCAGACGACAGGCGAGACGGGAGGGACAGGCGCGACAGGCGTCAGTCTCGCCGGTCCCGCTCGTCCCGCCAGTCCAAAGCCAGAAACAAACATGACCAGCGACGAAATGCTCAACCGCGCACGCGAGGTCTTCGACATCGAGATCGAAGGCCTTCGCCGCACGCGCGAATCACTTGGTGAGAGCTTCACCAAGGCGGTCGAGCTTATGCTGCGGTGCGTCAGCTCCGAGGGCATTATCGTCGTTACCGGCGTCGGCAAGAACCTGGCGGTGGCGGAGAAGATCAGCGCGATCTTCGCCTCCACCGGAACCAGGTCCATCGTTCTCAACCCCGTCCAGGCCATGCACGGCGACCTTGGGATGGTCGCGCCGCGCGACGTCCTGCTGGCGCTCAGCTTCTCCGGCGAGTCGGACGAGATACTCCGCCTCATCCCGGCCATACGCCGCCACGGGCTGAAGGTCATCTCGCTAACAGGCCGTCCTGAATCCAACCTCGCCGCGATGAGCGACATCCACGTCGAGATACCGTGCGGCAAGGAGGCCTGCCCGTTCGGCATGGCCCCTACCAACTCAACGACCGCGACGATGGCGATGGGCGACGCCCTTGCGATGGTGATGCTCGACGCGATGAAGTTCGACGTCTCCAGCTATGCGATGAACCATCCGGCAGGGGCGATAGGCAGGGCCTTGGTCCTCAAGGTGACGGATGTCATGCGCACCGGGGAGAGGATGGCCAGCGTCGCGCCCGAGGCTACTGTCATGGACGCTCTCATGGCGATGACGAAGGCGAAGAGCGGCTCCGCCGTAATCGCCGACGGCGAAGGGAAGCTGCTTGGCATCTTCACGGACGGCGACTTCCGTCGCGCGATGTCGCAGCATGGCGGAGTTGGCGCTCCCGCTGTTCCCTGCGCCCAGTCGGCCTCCGATGTGTCGCATAGCATTGATGGCCAAGTTCATACGGCTACCTGTGGTCAGGCGGCCTCTGGTGTGTCGCATAGTATTGATGGCCAAGCCGATGTCGCTCCCTGCGATCAGGCTGCTCCACATAGCATTGATGGCCAAGCTCATACGGCTCCCTGCGTCCAGTCGGCCTCTGGTGTGTCGCATAGCATTGATGGCCAAGCTGTGCTTGGCCAGCCGGTCTCCAGCTATATGACCCGCTCTCCGCTCTTCGTGCGCGACAACGCATACGCCTCGGAGCTGCTGAAAATCTTCGAGCGGCGCAGAATAGACGACCTCCCTGTGTGCGACGGCGCAGGCCGCGTCGTCGGCGTGGTCGACATACAGGATCTTCCGAAGATGAAAGTGTTGTAGAACCAACGGCAATCAACGACGTAAAAACCAAACCATAAAATCGAAAGGAACGCAAGAATGAAAAAGATGATGATTCTGACGGCGGCGGCGATCGCCGCGAGCATGGTCTGCGACGCGCAGTACACTACGCGCCGCACTGGCCGCACCGGAAGCAGCTACGGCTCGGCGGCATCCCGCCGCGCCGCGACAATAGCGGCTGCCGACGCAGAGGACGCGGCGGGACTCTCCGCCCGCGAGCAGAAGCTCAAGAACACCGTGCGGCTCGAGATGCCGAAGACGGGCCGCAACAACGCCACTTTCGTCGCCCCGTCCACGGGTCAGACGTTCGTGCAGTGCAACCAGAAGGAGCGCCGCTGGATCGTCCTCGAGGCGAAGTACTCCAATCCCGTCCGTCAGGACCGCCTGACGTTCACCTGGCACGTCCTCCTGGACATGCAGACGGCCGACAAGGACGTCCGCGGCGACTGGGACAACCCGGCCCTGCCCAACCCGCCCTCCCGCTACTCCTACTTCACGACGTCCGTCACGTACGAGAACGTGCCCAGCGACAAGACCGTCGCCGAGCACGCGGCGTCCGTCTGCCTTGCCCCGTCCTACCTCGAGTGCTACGGCGAGCCCAAGGCAGTCGGCATCGAAATCCGCAACAAGGACGGCGAGCTGATGGACGGCGGCTTCGGTGTCGAGAGCGAGATGAAGGAGATCAAGAGCATCACGCCCAGGATCCTCGGCAACCCCGCCCTCCAGGAGGAGCTTGCGAAGGCGGCCTTCTGGAAGAACCCCGCCATCATGGAGGCCGAGTACAAGAAGGGCGGCAAGACCATGGCGAAGTACGTGACCATGCGTCCCGGCCTTCTCGACAGGTCCAAGACGATCTGGCAGTTCGTGAAGCCAAACTACTTCGAGCAGGTCGCTCCGTAACACAACAGCCGGCTCCGCGCCGTCGCGCGGGGCGACGCCAAACACAAATGACCCAGGATTCAGACAAATGGCCAAGAAACTCCTGACACTGAACATCGGAGCGTCGTCGGTGACCCTCGCCGAATACGAAGCCGGCGGAAGGTCGCTGACGCTCCTGAACTATGGCACCGCCGCCCTTGCCGCGCCGCTTGACGCGGAGAACGCCGACGTCGTGCTGCCGCCCGCCCTTCTGGAGATAGTGCGAGAGAGGGGCATCCGCCCCGGGAAGGTCGCGATCTCCATCTCCGGGCAGATGGCGTTCCCCCGCGCCGCCGCAATCCCGATGGCGGGCGGCGCGGAGAAGTTCGACCAGCTCGTCAGGTACGAAATCGAGCAGAACATCCCGTTCCCGATTGACGAGATGGTCTGCGACAGGGCGATCCTGGGCGACACGCCGAACGGCGACAAGTCCGTCATGGTCGTCGCCGCGAAGGTCGACCAGGTCGAGGCGATAACGTCCGCCGTGTCGTCCGCCGGGTTCTCCCCGGAGATCGTCGACGTGGCGCCGCTCGCCATCACGAATGTCCTGAAGGCCTCCAGGCCTGACGACGAGTGCGCGGTGCTGCTCGACATTGGGGCGAAGGTCACGTCGCTCGTCATCGTCGAGGGCGAGAAGATATACAACCGCTCCATCCCCCAGGCCGGAAACACGATAACAAAGGAGATTGCCCAGATACTCGGCTGCACGCAGGAGGAGGCCGAGCAGGTCAAGCGCGAGAACGCATACGTCTCCATGGGCGGCGTCACCGAGGACGAGGACGAGACGCTCGACAGGATCGCCAAGGCGTGCCGCAACGTGATGACGCGCATCCACGCCGAGATATCCCGCTCGATAAACTTCTACCGCAGCCAGCAGGGCGGCGGAACGCCGGTGCGGCTCTACCTCACGGGCGGCTCGTCGCTGCTTCCGCAGACGGACGAGTTCTTCCGCGACTCCCTTCAGATCGAGGTCGAGTACCTCAACCCCTTTGAGGTCGCCGGCGTCGGCAAGGCGCTCGACGGTTCGGCGCTGGAGTCGGACGCCGTGCTCCTTTCCGCCAACACGGGCGTCGCGCTCCACGCGGCGGGCCGCGCGGCGATTGACATAAACCTGCTTCCGCCTTCGATAGTCGAGGCTCGCGCGGAGGCCGCGAAGGTCCCTGTCGTGGCGGTAGCCGCCATCGCGCTTGTCGCCGGCCTTGCGTGCTGGTTTGTCGGCGCGAAGGGCACCACGGCCAAGCTGGAGGAGGACTACGGCAAGGCCGAGGCCGAGGCGACGCGCCTCGGCGCCGTCACGGCCAGCATAAACAAGGCGGCTGGCGACGAGGAGGCCTCCTGGTCCGCCGCCACTAACCTCGCGAGCCGCATTGTGCGCCGCAGAGCCGCGGTCGACCGCGTGATGGAGGTCCGCAAGGCCATCTTCCACCCGGGCATCTGGATATCGAAGTGGGAGGACAAGGTCGAGGTCACCAAGGTGGAGCAGCCCGATCCCCGCAGAAAGGGCAAGACGAGGGAGGTCGAGGTCAAGTCGACTGTCACCGTCGTGACGCTGCGCTGCTGGAAGGACGTGGCCGATTCGTTCGGTTCGTATGTCGCCGCCTCCGCGGCGAAGGCCGCGCCCGCCGAAGAGTCGGACGTCGCCGATTCCGGCGATCAGGCCGCCTCCGACGCGAAGAAGGACGGCAAGGCGAAGAGCCCTGCGGACTCCAAGGCCGCGGCGAAGGACGGCGGGAAGGACGGCGCGGAGGCCGCGAAGGGAGACGCCTCGGCGTCGCATGGCGCGGACAAGACGCTCGGCGAGATCATTGCCGACCGCCTTATGAAGGGCGGCAAGGTCGTATCGGTCCAGCAGGGTCCGTCGCCTACGTACGGCAAGGGCGACAGCCTCAGGCAGTATGAGTTGAAGATACAGTTCAAGGAGCCGGAGTACAAATGAGCAAAAACAAACTTGTGATGTGCGTCATCGGCGGAGTCGCCGGCGTCCTGGCGCTTGCGATCGGATGGCTTGTCTATTCCGAAAGCGATGCCCAGGAGGCGAAGCGGGCAGAGCTGCAGACGCAGCAGAGCGCCATATCCCAGAACGCATGGGCCGACCCCAAGGCGGCCAAGGCGCACAAGGACAACAAGAAGGCGATCGACGACTGGGCCGACGATGCGTTCAAAAGAGTCTCGGAGATGGCCCGCCCCAACCCGCACCGCGGCGAGGCTCCCGCCGCGTTCCGCCTGAGGATGTTCAAGAAGCAGCGCGAGCTGATGAAGCTCCCAAGGGGAAGCGAGACGAAGATAATCAAGGAAACCTTCTACTTCGGCGACAGGTTCAAGGACTACATCGACCCCAACACCGCGGCCAACCCGGGCGCGGCGGACGTGCCCGCGCTCCAGCGCGAATGGGGCGACGTGGTGCACTTCACCGAGATACTCCTCAAGTCCGGCGCTACCGAGCTGACCGCAGTCACCGTCGTGCAGCCGCCCAAGCCCGTGGAGGAGAACAAGCCGAGAAGGGGAGGCCGCGGACCGTCAAGGAGCGCCGAGAAAGTCAACCCATATCCGAGCACTGAGAAGAACTACGAGTTCACCTTCCTGGCCAGGCCCGAGGCGCTCATCAAGGTTCTGAACGCCGTCGCGTCCGACAAGGACAGGTTTATGGCGATCGACTCCATTTCGTTCGAGCAGGCCGACGATCCGCTCAAGAAGATACTGGGCGAAGGCGAAAAGGAGAAGAAGGACAACGCCGGCGGCCGACGCAGAGGCGGGCGCAGGTCGGGAGGTCTGCTTGACTCCGGCAAGGAGGAAGAGGAGGACGTCATCCGCAAGGGGCTCGTCACCAATCCGGAGACGGCCGCTCCGTTTACGGTCGTGATGAAGGTCTCTACGATTGTTTTCGCAAAGGCCGACGACGCAAAGGCCAAAGGAGGCAGGAAATGATTTCACGTTCTTCAGGCAAGGGGTTCTTCCTCGACAACTGGCACTGGTTTGCCGTTCTCGGCGGACTCGCCGTGCTGGCGGCGTCAGTGGTGTTCAACTTCGTCCTGGTCGGCGACGACGCCGACATGGCAGGCGCGGCGTCTGGCGGCAGGCCCTCCAAGAAGGTGGAGCCGGTGTCGCTCGACGTCCTCAACGAAATCACCGAGGGCGTCGCTTCCCCGTCTGTGCTTGAGGACGTCTCGGAGACGGAGAAGAGCTTCCTTGCGTCCGAGTTCCGCGTGTTCTGCTCCGACGCCGACGGCGGCAAGAGCTGCGGGCGCCCGATCCCCTACGGTGTCGCGAAGTGTCCGTTCCCCGACTGCGGCAAGAAGCAGAAGAGGGACGAGAAGCCTTCATACGACACGGACAACGACGGCCTTCCCGACGAGTTCGAGAAATCGGTCGGGCTCAACCCCGCGGATCCCTCCGACGCGTCGGGCGACATCGACGGCGACGGCTTCACTAACCTCGAGGAGTACATCGCGGGGACCGATTTGAAGGATCCTGCGTCGCATCCAGACTACCTGGACTTCGTCAAGGTGCAGCTGCCTCTCCAGCAGACGTTCACCCACCTTATCTTCCAGGGGGCCTACAAGCTGCCCAGCGGCAAGATCAAGTTCAACTTCAAGGACCCGACGAAAGGACGCGACTACGACCGCGGCATATATTCGGTGTACGAGGGCGAGGACATCGGCAAGAGCGGCTTCGTCGCGGTAAGCTACGAGCAGAAGACGAAGAAGGTCACGATGGGCGGCGGCATGCAGAAGCCCGTGGACGTCTCCGAGGCGACGGTGAAGATCAAGGCCAGCGGCAAGACGCTCAAGCTTGTCTTAGGGAACACGAAGACGCCCGTCGACGTGAAGGCGAACCTCGCGTATACCCATGACCAGACCGCAAACTTCTCTGTCGCCGAAGGCGAGGAGATAGATATTCACGGGACCAAGTACCAGGTCATGTCCGTAGAATCGCGCGGAAAAGGCGCGGCGGTCAGGCTCAAGGACAAGGCCACCGGAAAAACTCGTGTAATAGAAACACTTGAATAAATATTAAAATTGTACTATAATATTCAACCAAGTAAACCAAGGAGCACGTGTTCGATATGACGCAACTCAAAAGATTTGTCGCAATCTCTGCGGCAGTGGCGCTCGCCGCCGTGTGGAACAACGTCATGGCACAGGACGATCTTGACGATCTCCTCAGAGACCTGGAGGCCGACGTCGCGCCTGCGAAGCCGGCCGCGCAGAAGCCTGCCGACGCGAAGCCGGCAGACGGCAAGGCCACTGCGCCCGCGCAAGAGCCTGCGAAAAAGGCGGAGGCCGAAAAGCCCGCGCCTAAGCAGCCTGCGCCTGCGAAGCCGGCCGACGTGAAGCCGGCGGACGGCAAGGTCGCCGAGCCCGCGCCAGAGCCTGCGAAGAAGGCGGAGGCTGAAAAGCCCGCCCCTGCGCAGACCGCGCCCGCGAAGCCTGCCGCCGAGACGCCGGAAAGACCGGTCGCGCTAGCAGCCAAGCCGACTGACGCTCCGGCGAAGCCTGCCGCTGAGCCGAAGACGCCTGCGCCGAAGAAGAATTCGGGTGACGACCTGGATGCTCTCCTTGATGAAGTCGACAAGCCAGCCCCGTCGCCGGCCCCTGCGCAGAAGCCGGAACCTGCGCCCGCTCCCGAGCCTACGCCAGAGCCCGAGCCTACGCCTGCTCCTGCGCCGACCGTGGCCGAGCCTGCACCTGCTGCGCCTTCACCTGCTCCTGCTCCTGCTCCTGCTGCGGAACCCGCTCCCGAACCAGCTCCAGAGCCGACTACTCCCGCGCCCGAGCCTGCTGTGACTGAACCCACTCCTGCTCCTGCGCCCGCTCCCGAGCCGGCGCCAGAACCCGCGCCTACGGCGCCCGAGCCCGCGCCTGCTGCGCCCGAGCCTTCACCTTCACCTGCTCCTGCGGCCGAGCCCGCTCCCGCCGCCGAACCAGCGCCTGCTCAGCCTGTGTACAACGGGCCCGATGCCGAGCTTATTGAGAACATCCGCAAAACGCAGGAACTGCGCATCAAGGCGTTCAACATCCAGGCTAAGCGCGAGATGGACGAGGCCCTCAACAGTCAGAAGAACGAGGAATACATGGACATGGTTCGCCACTATTCCATTGCCCTCAAGCTTCTCAGCGACACGCCGAAGTTTGCCGAGGACCGCAGGACGTGCCAGCAGGGCATTGCCGAGGGTCTGTACCTCGCCGCCATGCAGGAGGATGCGACGGGCCGCCGCGACCGCGCGCTTAAGCTCATGGAGAAGGCCATCGCGCGTCGCCATCCCAAGGCGCGCCGCCAGTACGAGGCCTGGACCGCAGCAGGCGATCCCGACGAGAACAAGACCGATGTCTCGGAGATTCAGCATCGTCGCAACGAGGCTGAGTACAAGGATCTCCGCACAAAGAACAACCAGCACCTCAAGCGTGCGCGCCACCTTCTCGCGATTCGCGACCTGAAGGGCGCACTCGACGAATGCGAACTCGTCCTCGTCTCCGATCCGTCGAACCAGGAGGCGATACGCGTAAAGAAGTCCATCGAGAAGAAGCGCCGCACAATTATCACGCAGGAGCGCGAGGCCGCCCGCGAGGGCATGATGGGCGACGTCGACGAGGCATGGCGCCCCGTGTACGCGGTAGACGCGCGCGAGGTCACGGACGTGCGCGACACGACAAAGAAGCCCCTTGCGCATCTGGACCCGGAGCGTGCGCAGGAGCAGGAGATAATCAAGCGCATGAAGGAGATGATCCTCCCTGCGATTTCCTTCAAGCCGCCGGCCACCATCATTGACGCGGTCGAGTTCTTCCGCGTCGCGTCCAAGGACTGGGACCGTCCGGAGATTCCGCTCGACAAGCGTGGCTTCAACTTCTGGCTGAAGACGCCCGAGGTCCTGCAGTCGAACGGCGCGGCGGAGCAGTCCAACGAAGGCGGGTTCAACGCCGACGCCGGCAATGCCGATGCTGCCGCCGCCCCGCAGGGCGTCCCGCAGATCCCGATGATCACCGCCAGCAACATCTCCTTCTACGAGGCCCTGAAGCTCGTCTGCGAATCCGTTGACTACAAGTTCAAGGTGCAGGGGCAGATGGTCGTCGTCATGCACAAGGACGCCACCACCGAGGAGATGGTCACCCGTTCCTATCCGGTTCTCGCCTCCTTCATGGACAAGATGAACATCGCCGCCGAGGACGTCAAGGGCCTTGCGCAGAGCGGTTTCAAGACCGGCACGTCCGCCAACGCAGGCGGCGAGGAGAACCAGGAGAAGGACTGGAAGCAGTTCTTCGAGCTTCTCGGCGTCAAGTGGCCCGAGGGCTCCCAGATCATGTACATCAAGACGATCGGCAAGCTCCGCGTGAAGAACACATACGAGAACCTCGCGGAACTTGAGCAGGCGCTCACCGAAATGAATGCCGACCCGAAGCTCATCGAGATCGAGGCCAGGTTCGTCGAAGTCTGCCAGGAGGACCTCAACTCGCTTGGCTTTGAATGGATGCTCAACAGCGACTACTCCCTCAACATCGGCGCGCACGCCGCCCGTGCACTTGGCCTCAGGAATGGCGTGTTCGGCAACAGATCCTCGTCGTCGTCGGTCAACAGCAGCTACAAGCTGGAGGAGGGGTCTACGACAACTGGAAGTGCGGCTGGCGGCATGAACGCCAACACGGGGATGTCTTCGGCGTGGCGTGAGACATCCAGCACAACCACGTCGATTGACAATGAATTCACAAAGTACCCGATATCGCAAGGGGCGACCTGGGTTCGCGGCGACGGGCGTGCCCACCACAACCGCAACATCGGCATAAACAACATGGGCGGCGACTCGCAGTATGGTCCAAACAACCGCTACCTCTCTACGCTTTCCAACCACATCTCCGGCGAGGGCTATTCCACCAACGACAGGCTTATGCGCATAAACGCCTTCCTCGGCGGCGCGGACCTCTCGATGATCCTCCACATGCTTTCGCAGAGGAGCGATACCGACCTCCTCTCCGCGCCCAAGGTGCTCACGACCTCCGACTCCCAGGCGGTCATCAAGGTCGTAACCGAGTACATCTACCCGACAGACTACGACGTCCAGCTGCAGTCCAGCTCTTCGTCTGGCAGCAGCCAGTACGGCGGCTCTCAGTCCGCCATCCTCGCCGTGGTCGAGCCCCAGAGCTTCACGATGCGTGAGGTCGGCGTAATCCTCGACGTCATCCCGACGCTCACGGACGACGGCAACCTCATCAACCTGAAGCTCAATACGCAGGTCGTCGACGAGCCGACGTGGAAGAACTACGGCATGCGCCTCCCGTTCACGGGCAACAAGGCGTCTGGCAACATGCTTGACATCGGCGGCATCTTCACCGGCATGGCCACCGCCCTCAGCACAATCGGCGCGACGCTCAACGAGGAGGACAGGGACTCGATGTCAAAGGACATCGTAAACTCGGCGAAACAGGCTGTCGACAAGCTCTCCTCCTCCGAAGAGAACATCACCTACTACGACGCGCCGATGGAGCAGCCGTTCTTCCACGTCCGCTCGATTGACTCGACGGTCCAGGTCTACCCCGGCGCGACGATTGTCATGGGCGGCCTCATCACCGAGATGCGCAAGGCGATGGACGACAAGATACCGATTCTCGGGGACATCCCGTTCATCGGACGTCTCTTCCGCAGCCACTCGGAGCAGACTTCCAAGCGGAACCTCCTGATATTCGTCACGACGAGGCTTGTCGATGTCCGCGGCCGCGAACTTTCGGTCGGCGCGAAGGACGAGGTGAAGGAGGGCGACGTGAAGCCCGCCCCTACCGGGGAGTAAGAAGTGCGCATAGCCCTAACGGGCGGAATCGCCTGCGGAAAGTCGCTGTTCGCGAAGTACCTGAACGAACTTGGCGTCGACACGCTGGACGCCGATGATATAGTTCATTCGCTGATTCCGCCTGATGAGCGCCGCGCCTTGGCGGCGAGGGTCTTCGCCGACCCCGCCGCGCGCAGGGCGCTGGAGGTGCGAATCCACCCGGTTGTGAAGCGGCGGATAGACGAGTGGTTCGCTTCTGACGCCGACGGTGGCGGGGACGACGGCGGCCACCGTTTGAAGGTTGCGATAATTCCTTTGCTTTTTGAGGTGCATTGGGACGCGGAATATGATATAATATTGTGCGTCGCCAGTTCTGTAGAAAGGCAGATCGAAAGGATGACGGCGATGCGCGGCTATTCGCTCGAGGAGGCGATGTCCAGGCTTTCCGCCCAGATGGACCTCTCGGAGAAGGCGCGCAAGTCCCATGTCGTGATACAAAACGACGGGTCGGCGGAGGATCTCAGGCGAGAGGCGGAACGGGTTGTCCGTTACCTCGCCGGTGTGAATCGCCGCTAGGGTGGACGCGCTCGGGCGCGTCCGATAGCACAGCATTGTAAGTCATAGTCGACCACGAGGCCGACGGAAAGAAAGGTAAGTACAGCCATGTCAGATGAACTCGACGTATTTGCACAGCCTGCCGCAGAAGCGAAGCCGCAGGACGCCGCCAAGCAGCAGATCCCTGCGCAGCCGCAGCAGAAGAAGCAGCACAAGAAGGGGCGCGGGCAGCAGCGTAAGCAGCAGCCCAAGGCCAACAACTCCCCTATACGCGGCTCCGACGGCTCGGAGTCCGTGAATCCGCTTCTCAACGCACCGCTCCCCAAGGAGCAGCGAGTCGAGGAGTCCGCGCCCGCCGCCAATCCCAACCGCAGGGCCGACCTGCCCGAATACCGCCTTGCCGACATCCAGATCTGGCCTGCCCAGGAGATCGTCGACAAGATGATGCCCGGCGCCGACCCCGAGGAGCTCGGTACCTACCGTAAGCACGAGCTCATATTTGCCGCCATCCGGGCATATCTAGCCAAGGGAGGTGCGGTGCTTGCCTCGGGGTGCCTCGAGATCGTCCGCGAGGGGCACGGTTTCCTCAGGTCCGCGAAGAACAACTTCCTCGCATACCCTGAGGACGTCTTCGTCACCCAGCAGCAGATTCGCCGCCATGCCCTCAGGACCGGCGACATCATCGAAGGCCCGATCCGCGATCCCCGCGACCGCGACCGGTTCTTCTGCCTCGGCAACGTGAACACCGTGAACGGCAAGGAGCCGTCCGTCGCCGCCCGCGTCGTCCACTTCGAGAACCTCACCCCGACGTTCCCCACCAGGCGCATAATCCTCGAGACGACGCCTAACGAGTATTCGACCCGCGTCATCGACATCTTCACGCCAATCGGCTTCGGGCAGCGCGGGCTCATCATCGCCCCGCCCCGCGTCGGCAAGACGGTCCTCCTCCAGAAGATGGCCAACGCGATCACCGCCAACCACCCGGACGCCATGCTCATCATCCTCCTCATCGACGAGCGCCCCGAGGAGGTGACGGACATGCAGCGCAACACGAAGGCGATGGTCCTCTCGTCCACCTTCGACGAGGAGCCGCAGCACCACGTCAGCGTGGCGGAGATGGTCATCGAGATGTCCAAGCGCCAGGTGGAGAACGGACGCGACGTCATCATCCTCCTCGACTCCATCACCCGCATGGCGCGCGCCTACAACACCGTCCAGCCGCATTCCGGCAAGATCCTGACGGGCGGCGTGGACGCCCTGGCGCTCCATCGCCCGAAGCGCTTTTTCGGCGCCGCGCGCAACATCGAGGGCGGCGGTTCGCTCACCATCATTGCGACCGGCCTCATAGACACCGGCTCAAGGATGGACGAGGTGATCTTCGAGGAGTTCAAGGGCACGGGCAACATGGAGATCGTACTCGACCGCTCCCTCGCCGACAAGCGCATATTCCCGGCGATCGATGTCGAGAAGTCTGGTACCCGCAAGGAGGACCTGCTACTCGACCCGATGGAGCTCGAGAAGACGTGGGGGCTGCGTCGCATCCTCGCGCCCGCAGGGCCTGAGTCCGCCATGAAGAGCGTCCTCAACTCCCTCAAGAAGACGAAGTCGAACCCCGAGTTCCTCTTTGCCCTTGACCTGAAGAACCTGGAGAGATAGGGAACTGTGGAGCTACAGCAAAACCACAACGGAGGTCGTCTATGAACGCGCGAAACAAAAGAAATTCGTTTGTTGAAGCCGCATTGTGCGCTTTGTTGTTGTCTGTTTGCTGCCTTCGGGCGAATGCCGAATACTTTGATGTGAATTCTAGTAAGTTTTGCTATTCAAATAATTATGTCACGACGCTTTCGGGCGTGTTTAGTGATGTAATCACGCCGAAAACAATTACAAGTTTTTGGCCTAGTAGTAATGATTTTCCCCCTGTTGCTGAGACTAAAATTGTTTATACAGCCAATCCACCCCAGGGATACATGCTGGCGAGGACTGGCCCAAACTGGGTCATTGTCAATGAGTTAACCACATATGGATTTAATTGGGAAACAACACCGAACCTTGATGATTTGATGCGTGACAAAAAAAACATTTGCATAGCGTATACAAATGTGGGGTATTTTATTGAAGTGAAATTCTCTGACCTGAAAAACACCAACCGAGCTACAGTCAATATGGTAATGGCCCCTTGTTTCGAGTGGCTGAAATATGATTTGCACTATGACAAGAACCTTCCCTACAGCCACGGCGTGGACCAAACGATAACGAGCGGGAACATCATATATACAAACACTGTTACGCTGGCCAGCAGGCCGTCAGACTGGTCGAGTGATGATTATTCGTTCAAGGGCCTTTCACTTTCCAGCAATGCCACAGTTGCGTCGTTCCAGTTTGGGCAGACGATTACGTCCGCAGGTGCCACGTTCAATGCGAAGACAAACGGCGTTGACTGGACCAAGAATGGAGTCGTCACGTTGTATGGAGTATGGACGCCGCAGTACAAGGTCTATTTCAACGGCAATGGTGGCATGGCCCCAGAGCAGGTCACTGAGATAGGCCCGACAAATTACGACTATGGCGTTACCTGGCAGTTGCCTTCCAACCCTTTCGCAAAAGCCAACAATGAGTTTGTCGGCTGGTCAACAAACCAGAACGCATCTGCGGACGAGGCGCTGCTGGAAGGAACAAGCGTCTCGAATCTCACCGATGTCCCGGGCGGAACAGTTAGGTTCTATGCGATATGGAGAAGCGTCGTTTACCATGACGCCACGTTCGCATGGCAGAACGATGACGGCGAGACGAATGTGGTTGTGTCCGTGCGCGAAGGAGATTGCGTAGAAGTTCCGATCGACGTCGATGCCAATGCCTGGACGGGCCGGTCTTTTGTTTGCTGGGAGCCAGATCCTGAAACAACGCCGATTACATCCAACACGGTTTTCACAGCACACTACACCAACAACTTATACGAGGTCGTTTTTGACGCGAACGGCGGCGAGGGCGGGATCACGAATAATTTGGATTACGCTTCGACCATCGTGCCGCCGATGGTGACGCGCGTCGGTTCCAGTTTTGTGGCTTGGGAGCCAGAGCCGGACGAGACAGTGCCCGCAAGTAACGTTTGCTACGTGGCGCAGTACACCAACAACATCTACGAGGTCGTCTTTGACGCGAACGGCGGCGAGGGTGGCAAGACGGTGACGCAGGACTACGGCACGGCGCTTTCCGCGCCGACTGTAACGCGGACAGGCTATACGTTCACTGGCTGGTCACCGAGCGTTCCTTCCACTGTTCCGGCTGCAAATGTGACATACACGGCGCAGTGGCAGATCAAAAAATTCATGGTGACGTTCGACGCAAATGGCGGCAATGGCGGACTTGTCACAAACCTTGAATATAACGCTGCGATTCCGTCCGCGCCGGAAGTGACGAAAGAAGGATGGAGTTTCGTTGCGTGGGAGCCGAAGCCGGAGTCTGTGGGGACAGTCCCCGCAAGTAACGTCACCTTCACGGCGCAGTGGAGCGAAGACATATTCTACAATGCCGACTTCGTCTACTATGACGGGAATGTGGTGGTTACAAACAGGAGTCGCGTCAAGGAGAACTCAAAAGTGACGGTGCCTGCTGACTTCAACCCCGAAGCGCGAATTGGGTATTCGTTCTTTGGCTGGGATCCGCCCAATCCTGCGAATACGCCAATCGTTTCCGACACCGTTTTCACAGCGCAGTACACCAACAACGTCTACGAGGTCGTCTTTGACGCGAATGGCGGCGCGGGCGGCATCACGAATTATTTGGACTATGCTTCGACCATCGAGCCGCCGATGGTGACGCGCGAAGGCTGCAGTTTCGTTTCCTGGGAGCCGGAGCCAGACGAGACTGTCCCCGCAAGCAATGTCTGCTACGTGGCGCAGTACACCAACAACATCTACGAGGTCGTCTTTGACGCTGGCTACGATGGTGGCATTAGGGTCGTCACGAATCTGGAATTTGGCTCGGAGATGCCGCAGCCGCCGACGGTGGCTCGTGACGGCTGGAATTTCGTTGCATGGGTGCCCGAACTTGATGATACAGTCCCCGCCAGCAATGTCTGCTACATTGCGATATGGGAAGAGGAGGTGATTACGTATGGCGATCTTGCCACCGCCGCCGATGCCAACTTCGAGTTGACACGCGTAGAAAGACCAGGCATTCCTGGCAGTTGGAGTGTTGATTCAAATGTGTGCGTCAAAGGCGAATCGTCGATAAAGGCGGAAATGCCCGATACAGGTACCTATAGTATTTGTATTACAGGTGTTGTCCATGGTGCTGGTTCAATTTCATTCAAGGCGAGGTCAGATTCCAATCTTCAATATCAAGAACAGAATGGAAGCATGCTTAAGCCTGGTTTACGCTTTGGTTACGGGACTAATCCGTCAATGCCGGAAAAATGGATGTCGCCCGAGCCGCCTACGAATAATGAATGGAATGAGTTTACAATCCAGATAGGTGAAAAAGCATCAGATGTCACCTTGGTTTGGTGGTATGTGTATCAAGGTGAGTATGAAGAGGATGATGACTTGAAGATATCTCCCTTCAATGTCTGGATTGACGAAATCAAGTGGACGCCGGCGACAGGTCCGACAGAGGCGGATCGTCCTGTTGTGTCGGGCTTCACTGCGTCGCCCGGCGGCGGATTCACGCTTTCCATCTCGAATGCGTCTCCTTCCTTCGAATATGTCGTGCAGACCAACACTACATTGCGGACTGACGCCATATGGGGAGAGATGAAGCGCGTTTCCGGCGACCAGGCCGGTTCCATCGAACTTGAACGCCCTGCCGGCGTTCCGTCGCTCTTCTACAGGGTCGGGGTCGAGGCGAAATGACGGACATAACGATCACGGGTGCGAAGGTCCACAACCTTCGCAACATCGACGTCACTATCCCGAGGAATTCCCTCACCGTCGTCACCGGGCTCTCCGGAAGCGGCAAGTCCTCGCTCGCGTTCGACACACTCTATGCAGAGGGGCAGCGCCGCTACGTGGAGTCGCTTTCCGCGTATGCGCGGCAGTTCCTGGACAGGATGCAGAAGCCTGACGTCGAGAAGATAGAGGGCCTGAGCCCGGCGATTTCGATAGAGCAGCGCACGACAAGCGGCAACCCCCGTTCGATCGTCGCGACGGTGACGGAGATCCACGACTACCTGAGGATCCTCTATGGCTCCGCCGCCGTGGCGCATTGCCCGCATTGCGGCAGGCCCGTCACCAAGCAGTCCGCCGAGCAGATTGTCGATGCGATTCTCGGGAACGGGAAGCGACGTATCATCATCTATGCGCCGGTCGTGAAGGGCAAGAAGGGCCGTCACGAGTCGGTGATCGAGGAGCTGCGCCGCAAGGGCTTCGTCCGCGTCCGAGTCGACGGCACGACATACCCGATAGAGGAAGTCCCCGTGCTCGACAAGAAGAAGGCCCACAGCATCTACGTCGTAGTTGACCGTCTCGTCATCCCCTGCGACAGGACGCGCCTCACCGACTCCGTGGAACTCGCCCTAAAGACGGGCGGCGGCATCATCGAAGTCGAGGAGGTCGGTGCGCAATCCGATGGCCTGCCCAATGCAGGCTCCGGCGCTCAACCTGATGGCCAGTCCGGCAAAGCTTCCGCAGCCCAATCCATTATGCTTTCTAGATCAGAGCGGTCTTCTCAACCTGATGGCCGGTTCGACAAAGTTTCCGTTGCCCAATCCAATAAGCCTTCTAGGTCAGAAAGGTTGTCTCAACCTGATGGCCGGCCCACCACCGCTTCCGTTGTTCAATCCAATATGCTTTCTATGTCAGAGAGGTCTTCTCAACCTGATGGCCGGCCATTCAGGTCGGCCATTACGACCTACTCCGAACTAAACGCCTGCCCCGACTGCGGCATATCCTTCGAAGAGTTAAAGCCGCGCTCGTTCTCTTTCAACTCGCCGTTCGGGGCCTGCCCGACTTGCTCCGGCATCGGGCAACTCTACTTCTTCGACGAAGAGCTGGTGGTGCCAGACAAGACCCTTCCCCTCGAGGAGGCGATCCACCCCTGGCGCCGGCTCGGCGGGCAGATGGCCATCCTCTATCACAAGGAGCTTCTTTCGCGGATAGCCGCGCAGTACAAGGTGAAGCTCTCCACTCCCTACGAAAAGCTCCCGGCGAAGTTCCGCCATGGGCTTATGCACGGCTTCAAGGACGACCTCGTCCTGCCGTGGCGCAGCGTGGATCGCCCGTTTGAAGGCGTACTTGCCGCGCTACAGCGCAAGCGCGACGAGGCGCAGGACGACGAGGTGCGCGCCAAGTACGACGCCTACCAGAGCTTCCGCGTCTGCCCCGACTGCCACGGCGCGCGCCTGCGTCCGGAGTCGTGCGCGGCGACAGTCGCGGGCAAGACGATCGTAGAGGTGATGGCCATGCCGGTGACTGAGGCATTGGAGTTTTTCACGCGATTGTGCGATAATGGCTCTTCCCATGATTCCCCGATTCTCCAGTCCCCCAGCTTTGCCGGTCTTCACGACGTATTGCGTGAGATCGTCAAGCGCCTGGAGTTCCTGATAGACGTCGGCCTTGACTACCTTACGCTTGACCGGGCGTCATCGTCGCTTTCCGGCGGCGAGATGCAGCGGATCCGCCTCGCGACGCAGATCGGCTCCGGCCTCACCGGGGTTCTCTATGTCCTTGACGAGCCGACGATCGGGCTTCATCCACGCGACAACGAGCGGCTGATTTCCACCTTGAAGGGGCTTCGCGACCGCGGCAACACGGTGGTCGTCGTCGAGCACGACGAGGAGATGATGCGCGCCGCCGACTACATTGTCGACCTCGGGCCGGGCGCAGGGCGCGAAGGCGGCCTTGTGATGTACCAGGGGCCGTTCCCCGGACTGCTGAAGGCAAAGAGCCTCACAGCCGACTACCTCACCGGCAGGAAAACGGTTTGCGGCGAGGCAAGAAGGGGGCGTGATGGCCGAACTGCCGCCAGATCTGAAAGCCGAATCGCGCCTGAGCAGCAGAGTAAAACCTCTGCCAGATTTGATGGCCGAACTGAGTTCGGCCAATTCCTCACCATCTCCGGCTGCTCCGAGCACAACCTCAAAAACATAACCGCCAGGTTCCCCGTAGGGGCGTTCACCGTCGTCTCCGGCGTCTCCGGCTCCGGGAAGTCAACGCTCGTCGAAGAGACGTTGAAGCGGGCGTTGATGCAGCGGCTCTACAATGCGAAAGAGCGCCCCGGCAAGTTCCGCAGGCTTTCGGGCGTGGAGTATTTCGACAAGGTGATAGAGATCGACCAGTCGCCGATCGGCAGGACGCCGCGTTCCAACCCCGCCACCTACGTCGGCTTCTTCTCGGATATCCGCGAGCTCTTCGCGAAGACCGAGGCCGCCCGCGCCAGAGGCTACACCGCCGGGCGCTTCTCCTTCAACGTAAAGGGCGGACGGTGCGAGGTGTGCGGCGGAGACGGCTCTAGAAAGTTGGAGATGAGTTTCCTCCCCGACGTCTACGTCACGTGCGAGCAGTGCGGCGGCAAGCGCTTCAACTCGGAGACTCTCGAGGTGACGTACGGCGGCAAGTCCATCGCCGACGTCCTCGAGATGACCGTCGCCGAGGCCGCCGACTTCTTCGCGAAGGTTCCCTCGCTCTCGCGCCGCCTGCGGACGCTGGCGGACGTCGGGCTCGGATACATCGCGCTCGGGCAGAGCGCCACGACGCTCTCCGGCGGCGAGGCGCAGCGCATCAAGCTCGCGACGGAGCTCTCGCGGCGCTCGACCGGCAAGACGCTGTACCTTCTCGACGAACCTACGACCGGCCTCCACTTCGACGACGTCGCCAAGCTGATGAAGATCCTCCTCGGACTTCGCGACCAGGGCAACACCGTGATCGTCATCGAACACAACATCGACGTCATGCGCTGCGCCGACTGGATCGTGGACCTTGGCCCCGGGGGCGGCGACCAGGGCGGCAATCTCGTCTGCGAAGGCCCGGTCTCCGCCATCCGAGCCTGCAAGGAGTCGTTTACCGGACGTTTCCTATAGCCCGACTCCACCTCCATCCCTTCACCTATCCATCTACTTCTATCTTCCCGTCAATTCGTAACACTTGGCTGCATATCATCTTTTAATTGTGGAATTGTGG
>Ga0310695_10004918_pt1 | contig 24014 bp, 20 predicted proteins | sample RumenRJG_04DNA_FD_203882 | JGI IMG/M metagenome (GOLD analysis project Ga0310695, IMG submission 203882) | Bovine rumen microbial communities from Lethbridge, Alberta, Canada - RJG_04 (v2) (version 2) | ecosystem: Host-associated > Mammals > Digestive system > Stomach > Rumen | place: Canada...
ATAATAAAGCCGGTCGCCTATGTGGCCGAAACGCTGAAGGCGGCCGTCCTGCTCAAGAAGATGCAGGCCAAGAGGACCCATATCGCCATAGTGGTCGACGAATACGGCGGCACCACCGGCCTCGTGACGCTCGAGGACATCATCGAGGAGATCGTCGGAGACATATACGACGAGCACGACGCGGTGACGTCGAGGGATGTCAGGCCTGCCGGCAAGGACACCTACATGGTCGCGGGCGGGGCCAACCTCGAGGACTTCTTCAAGATCTTCGATGAGGAGATAGAGGCTGACGCCACCACGGTCAACGGCTGGGTGATGATACAGCTCGACAGGCTCCCTAAGGTCGGAGACAGCTTCGTATACGAGTCGAAGCACAAGCTGTTCAGAGTCAGGATCACCAAGGCCGACGCCAGGCGCGCCCTCATGACGCGGATCAGGGTGGAGGACAAGCCGGACGAAGAGCCGCGGCAGTAGAGCTTCGACACAGCCGCTGAGACGCTCAGTCCGGGATGTCTGCTGCGCGCGGCAGCAAAAATTGGCCACGGGGCCTGACCCCCTGGCCGCAGGAAAGGAAATACGCAAATGAGTTTAGTGGAAAAGATCTTCGGAGATCTTAATGCCAAAGAAGTAAGAAAAATCGAAAAGACAGTCGACGTCATCGAGTCCTACGATGAGGCGATGCAGCAGCTGTCGGATGACGAGCTCAGGGCGAAGACTCAGGAGTTCAGAGACAGGCTGGCAGAGGGCGAGACCCTCGACGATATCCTGCCTGAAGCTTTCGCGGTATGCCGCGAGGGCGCATGGAGGAGCCTGGGCATGAAGCACTTCAGGGTGCAGCTCATCGGAGGAGTCGTCCTGCATCAGGGGCGCATATCCGAGATGAAGACAGGTGAAGGAAAGACTCTCGTGGCGACGCTGCCTGCCTATCTGAACGCCCTTGAGGGGCGCGGCGTGCACGTGGTCACGGTCAACGACTATCTGGCCAGGCGTGACGCCGAGTGGATGGGCAAGCTCTACACATTCCTCGGACTGAAGGTCGGATGCGTCATACACGCGGTCGAGGGCCAGGCGAGGCACGAGCAGTACATGGCCGACATAACATACGGCACCAACAACGAGTTCGGCTTCGACTACCTCAGGGACAACATGGTCACGTACAAGGAGCAGCTCACGCAGAGGGAGCTCAACTACGCGATCGTTGACGAGGTCGACTCGATCCTCATCGATGAGGCGAGGACCCCGCTCATCATCTCGGGCAGGGGCATCGACTCGAGCTCGATGTACAAAAGCGCCAACACCTTCGTCAGGACCCTGACGGAGGAACGCGACTATAAAGTAGAAGAAAAGGACAACCAGGTCGCGCTGACAGAGGAGGGAGTGAAGCTCTGCGAGGATTACTTCAAGGTCGACAACTTCTCCGACCCTGACAACATGGAGCTCAACCACTATGTGCATCAGGCTCTGCGCGCGAACTACCTCATGAAGAGGGACGTCGACTATATCGTCAAGGACGGCGAGATACTCATAGTCGATGAGTTCACCGGACGTCTGATGTACGGCAGAAGGTTCAGCAACGGCCTCCATCAGGCCATCGAGGCAAAGGAAGGCGTCAAGGTCAGATCCGAATCCAAGACGCTCGCGACCATCACTCTGCAGAACTACTTCAGGATGTACAACAAGCTGGCCGGGATGACCGGTACGGCCAAGACAGAGGAAGACGAGTTCAGAGACATATACAACATGGACGTAGTCGTCATACCGACGAACAAGCCGGTCGTCAGAAAGGACCTCGACGACTCGGTATACGGCCACCAGCCTGCCAAGTACAAGGCCATAGTCAACAGGGTCGCGGAGGCCCACGAGACCGGACAGCCTGTGCTGGTCGGCACCATATCGATCGAGATATCCGAGCTCATCTCGGGAATGCTCAAAAAGCGCGGCATAAAGCATAACGTGCTGAACGCCAAGCACCACGAGCAGGAGGCAGGGATAGTCGCCGAGGCCGGCCGCCTCGGAGCCGTGACCATCGCCACCAACATGGCCGGTCGCGGAACGGACATCATACTGGGCGGAAACCCTGAGTTCGAAGCAAAAAAGCAGATGGCAAAGGAGGAGTTCACCCCTGAGCAGATATCCTTCGCGACGGGCTTCGAGAGATCCGACGATCCTGAGATGAACGCGGCGAGGGAGAGGTTCCGCGAGCTTCACGAACAGATAAAGGCCGAGAGGGCTTCGGAGCAGGCGAAGGTGGTCGAGCTCGGAGGTCTCTGCATCATAGGAACGGAAAGGCACGAGTCAAGGCGTATCGACAACCAGCTCAGAGGACGTTCCGGACGTCAGGGCGACCCGGGCGAGACGCAGTTCTACATCTCGCTTGAGGACGATCTGATGAGGCTCTTCGGCGGAGACAGGATGAAGAGCATGCTCGAGAGGATAGGAGTCGACGAGGATTCGCCGCTCGAGGCGGGGATGCTGTCGAGGTCCATCGAGAGCGCTCAGAAGAAGGTCGAGGGCAAGAACTTCGGCATCCGTAAATACGTTCTCCAGTACGACAATGTAATGAACAAGCAGCGCGAGATCATTTACGATCAGAGGCGCATGGTGCTCGACGGAGAGGATGTGTCCGGATACATCAGGGACATGACCTTCGAACTCATCGACGGCATAGTCGATCCGGTCGTGCTCGAGTCCAAGTTCCCTGAGGAATGGGAGCTTTCGAGGATCACCGACGCGCTCGAGCAGATCACGCCGAACTTCAGGGGACGCTTCGTCCCGGACGAGGACTACGTCAGCAGCCTCGACGATCAGAAGCTCAGGGACGATCTGAAGGAGATATTCGATCAGCTCTACAAAGAGAAGGAAGCTGAGATCGGAAGCGAGCAGATGAGGGAAGTCGAGCGCATGATCATGCTCCGCGTGGTCGACAACCGCTGGATGGATCACATCGACGCGATGGATCAGCTGAAGGACGGCATCGGTCTCCGCGGACTCGGACAGCAGGACCCTGCAGTGGCGTACGCGCAGGAGGGCTTCGCGATGTTCGAGGAGATGGTGGCGGACATCCGCGAGGAGACTGTGAAGTACTGCTACAACGTGACCGTCACGACGAATACCGAGAGGCGCAACGTCGTCAGCGGAAGGACTTCGGCATCCAAGGACGAATATAAGGATGACACTGCGGCGCAGCAGGGCGGAGGCAGAGGAAAAGGCTCGATGCCTTCAGCAGCTCCGAAGGCCGACAAGACAGGAAAGCAGGAGACCGTAAGGCGCGACACGCCTAAGGTGGGCAGGAACGACCCTTGCCCGTGCGGCTCCGGCAAAAAATACAAAAACTGCTGCGGGCGCAACGCGTAAGTATATGATGAGATAGAATACAGAGGAAAGGAAAAGACCATGGTAGTAGTAATCGTAGCAATAGCACTGGTAGTGGGATTCATCGCCCTTGCGGCAAATTCTCTGAACAAGGCCAAGAACCGCATCGAGCTGGCGGAGGTCGAGCTGAAAAAGTATGAGGAGTCCGGCGACCCGAAGGACATAGACAACGCAAAGAAGTATTATGCTGCTGTCATCAGAGACTATAACAATCTGGTCGAGAACTTCCCGACAAACCTCATAGCTGAGCTCTTCAACTTCCCGAAGATGCACACAGAGGGCTTTGACGAAGATCTTTAGGGTTCAGGACAGTTTTGGAGGTTCGCAATGACCGTTAACAAAAGGAATAATAAGATCGCCTTCAGGGCGGCGGCTCTGGCCGGCATTCTGGCGGTCGTGCTCATGATGATGCCGTTTGTATCCGAGCCTGTCTCGGCTGACGACAACACGATGAACACGCTGAACTACGATGTAGAGGTGGATGTCTCGGAAGACAACTCCTACGTGTTCCACGAGTACATCAACATGTACTATGTGACGCCTCATCACGGCATATACAGATACCTGCCGAGGGAAGGCCAGAAGATCACAAAGATAAAGATCCCGGACTATGACTACGAGATCTATACACAGAACGGTTTCGAGGTCATAAGGATCGGAAGCGCCAATTACGTGCTGACCGGCGAGCAGCCTTACGACATCTACTACAACATAGCGATGTTCGAGGATGAGAACGAAGAAAAGGACATGCTGCTGGTGAACCTTATCCCGGCCGACTGGGAGACGGGCATCGAAAGCAGCGAGTGCGTCATACATCTTCCGAAAGAGGCCGACCTCAGCAAGGCCAACGTATACTCCGGCCCTTACGGCGCGGAGGGCAACGAGGATGAGGTCGTGATGGAGACGGGCGATGACGGCACGACCATCACGGTAAAGGCGGAGAACCTGCCTGCTCATCACGGCGTCACGGTCGAGCTCCCGCTTCCGCAGGGCTACTGGGTAGGCGCGCCTGAGTTCGGCAAGGTCGGACCGGCCACCATGCTCCTCTTCCTCCTCGGACCGGTCGGAGCCGCGATACTGTGGTTCCTCTTCGGCAGGGACAAGCACATGGTAAAGACGCTCGAGTTCTATCCTCCGGACGATCTGACGCCGGGAGAGATCGGATATCTCGTCGACGGCAAGGTCGACAAGCAGGACGTCATCTCGACCATAGTTTACCTCGCGGACAGAGGCTACCTCGAGATCGAGGAGGTAGACCGCAAGCGCTTCAGGTTCATCGCAAAAGAGAGCCCGGGAGACGAGGTCCCGCCGTACGTCCGCTCAATTTACAAAGGCATCTTCCCTAACGGGAGGACCGAAGAATACAGCGATGAGCTTGGTATAACCTTCGGAACAAAATACCAGCAGTCGAGAGAGCAGCTCAACAGGATGTTCGCGGGATCGAGATCCATCGTGAGACCGGACTCGGTCATGGCGAGATGGGGATGCGCCATCGCGGCGATCATGCCGTCTGTCGCATACGTGTCATGGGCCTCGATGAACGGTGAGGACCTGGGCATGGAGTCCGTCGTATGGCCGGCGCTGCATCTCTTCGTGGCATTATGGCTGATGTGGTCTGTATACGACAACATCCGCTCCACATCGAAGGTCAAGACCGTGCTCAAGTGCATCGGCGCGATCTGGTTCTACTCCGTGGGCGTCGGCATACTGCCGATCGCGAGTGATGCGCTTTCGCTTCTCTCGCCTCCGAAAGCGCTTGCCATGGTGCTGTACCTGACTCTGGGAACGCTTATAAGCATGTTCTTCTCGGTCATCGCCATAGCGAAGACTGACAAGTACACAGACCTGCTCGGCAGGATACTCGGATTCAGAGACTTCATCAGGACTGCCGAACTCGACAAGCTGAACGAGCTGGTCGAGCAGGATCCGGAATACTTCTACCACATCATGCCTTACGCTTACGTGTTCGGCCTGAGCAACAAGTGGATCAAGAACTTTGAGAACATACCGATCGTCACGCCGAACTGGTACCGCGGCGTCAGAACGATGAATTCCTTCGACTACTACATGATGGGCCGCATGATGGGCGACTGCAGCGCCAGCGTAGGCAGCCACATCGTCATGCCTTCGGCTCCTTCCGGCGGCGGCGGCTTCGGCGGAGGCGGCGGAGGCGGCTGGAGCGGCGGAGGCGGCTTCAGCGGAGGAGGCTTCTCAGGCGGCGGAATCGGCGGCGGCGGAGGCGGCGGCTGGTAAGAAGACTTGTCCTGCCGATTGACGAGCGCCAGCGAAGGCAGAGGCATGGAGAGTCTTTTGTCAGGATCGCCGAGAGACCGAGCCTCAGGAGAAGGACGATCGGCTGCGATCTACGGCTAGAAGACTTGTCCTGCCGATTGACGAGCGCCAGCGAAGGCAGAGGCATGGAAAGTCTTTTGCCAGGATCGCCCGAGAGACCGAGCCGCAGGAGAAGGACGATCGGCTGCGATCTACGGCTAGAAGACTTGTCCTGCCGGCAGACAAAACCACAGTCCTGCCGACCGGAAGTACAAGTGCCCGCCGGCAGACAAAACCACAATCCTGCCGACTGGCAAGCGCGAGCGAAAGGAATTAATACATTTGAGGAATAAGATACTTATTTTCGGCGACAGCATCACATACGGACAGAAAGATCTCGAGCTTGGGGGGTGGACAAACCGCCTCAAGCTCGTGATCGCAAATGACAGCTCGGGCCTGAGCTGCCATGTCTTTAATATGGGAGTGCCGGGACAGACCACGGGCGAAGTGCTCGAGAGACTCGACAGGGAATGCAAAGGACGCATGCCCAAAGGCACCAATACTGTCATCATACTTGCGGCCGGCACTAACGATACTCAGATCATAGGGGGCAAGGTCCGTACAGACGAGGATACGCTCCGGAGCAATGTAGGGGCGCTGATCGATACCGCGAGACAGCGCGCAGATCACGTGATGTACATCGGACTCACCCCTGTAGACGAATCCCGCACCAACCCGGTGTACTGGGACAGGAAAAAGAACTGGCAGAACGAGGTTGTCGAAAACTACGACACGATCATCCGTCGGGTCTGCGAAGAGAAGGGGGTCAGATACCTGTACATGTTCGACAAGATAGACCCCCTCACCAATCAGGACGGACTCCACCCGTCCGCAGAAGGTCACCGCATCATGACAGGGCACATCGCGGGCGCGGTGTACGAATGCCTCAAAAGATAGAGGCTTTGGCGGCCCTGAAACAGAAAGCAGCTGCTGCCGGCACCCGCAAACACCCCAGGAGCGCGAGCGGCTTTTCCTTATAATTGGAGCAAAACGAACGCGCACCGCTTTTCCCGAGCAGGCTTAAATATTACATAACCGGGGAATTCCCGTTCGCTCTCCTTTGAGCTCACTTGGTCTGCCGGCCGATCGCGCCGCTCTGTAATGCTTCCTTCCGATCTCACGGCGTTGCCGTAAAGACGGAAGCATTGATCTCCGTCGGCACAGCTCCTCCGATAAATGCTGCCGCCCGGGCTATGTGAGGGCCTGGCGACAGCGCTGGCGCTCCCGGTGCAGACAGACAAAAGATCCTAATTGGAGCGAAATGAGCCTCAGCCTCGAAAATGCACCAATTTCAGACTGAGCCAGGCGAGAAAACTGGAGCGAAATGAGCGGCAGCCTCGAAAATGCACCAATTTCAGACTGAGCCAGGCGAGAAAATTGGAGCGAAATGAGCGGCAGCCTCGAAAATGCACCAATTTCAGACTGAGCCAGGCGAGATAATTGGAGCGAAATGAGCGCCTGCCCTGAAAATGCACCAATTTCAGACTGAGCCAGGCGAGAAAATTGGAGCGAAATAAGCGCGCGCGTCAAAAATGCACCAATTCAGCTCCGGTCCGAAAAGAAAAACTGGAGCGAAATGAGCGCGCGCGTCAAAAATGCACCAATTCAGTTCCGGTCCGAAAAGAAAAACTGGAGCGAAATAAGCGTCTGCCGCGAAAATGCACCATATACGGCAGACTGACAAGCTGAAAACTGGAGCGAAATGAGCGCGCACATCAAAAACGCACCAATTCCAGGCTGATCTTAAAGGGAAAATTGGAACCAAATGAACGCATACGACGAAATGGTTCCAATTCCGGAGCGATCTGCAGGAGGAAATTGGAACCAAATGGCCGCGCATGCCGAAATGGTTCCAATTCCGGAGTGATCTGCAGGAGGAAATTGGAACCAAATGGCCGCGCATGCCGAAATGGTTCCAATTCCAGAGCGATCTGCAGGAGGAAATTGGAACCAAATGGCCGCGCGTGCCGAAATGGTTCCAATTCCGGAGCGATCTGCAGGAGGAAATTGGAACCAAATGGCCGCGCATGCCGAAATGGTTCCAATTCCGGAGCGATCTGCAAGAGGAAATTGGAACCAAACGAGCGCATACGACGAAATGGTTCCAATTTCGGAGCGATCTGCAGGAGGAAATTGGAACCAAATGGCCGCGCATGCCGAAATGGTTCCAATTCCAGAGCGATCTGCAGGAGGAAATTGGAACCAAACGAGCGCGCATGCCGAAATGGTTCCAATGCCACTCTGATCCGGAAGGTAAAACTGAGGCAAATTGCTGTAAGGCGGCTGATTTACACAAAACACAGACCGGGAAGGCCTCCTGAAATGAGCAGTCGTCAAAAGGTGCGAAAACACTTCAAGGTATATGAAGGTGCGGAAACACTACAAGATATCTGAATATCTGAAGGTGCGGAAATACATCAGGATGCCTGAAGGGGTGGAAATACATCGAGATGCCTGAAGGTGCAAAAACACATTAAGACGCCGGGGGTTTCACCTGATGGAGATAAAGGAAGATCTATTACTGAGCGGGGAATGAAAAAGAAATATATCATCTGGGACTTTGACGGTACCATAGCGTGTACCAATGACATAATAATAGAATCCTGGCAGGCGACTTTCCGGCACTATCTTGGGCATGAACTGCCGGTCAGGGAGATAGAGGCGACCTTCGGGGAGACTCTGATGCATACTATCGCAGAGAAGCTGCCCGGGGAGGATCCCGATGAGGTGATGGCCTGCTACAGGGCCTATCAGAATGCCCACTGCGAGGGCAGGGTCTATGTGTTCGAAGGAGTGAGGGAGGTCCTGGATGAGCTCAGGACCCGGGGCTGCAGGCTCGGGGTAGCGACATCGAGGACTGCTAAGAGCTTCGGCAAATACATGAAGGAGCTGGGCCTCGAAGACAGCATGGATGTCGTCGTCACCATGGAGGATGTCACGAAGCACAAGCCCGATCCCGAGTCGGTCGAAAAGGTGCTCGAAAAGTTCGGGGCAAAGCCCGAAGAAGCCATCATGATAGGAGATACGAAATACGACATAGCCTGCGCGAACAGGGCGGGAGTCGACAGCGTTCTGGTCGGATGGAGCCACTGGGTGGATGAAGACGCGATGGCAGCCGAGGGTATAGAACCGGCGCACCGGATAAAAAGGCCGGAAGAACTGCTCGGCCTGATCGGATAAAAAAGGCCGGAGGAACTGCCCGGCTTGATTGGATAAAAAGGCCGGAGGAGTTGCTCGGCCTGATCGGATAAAAAAGCCGGAGGAACTGCTCGGCCTGATCGGGTGAACGTGATCGAAAAACTGTTACCGAGTGATCATGATCATATTGCAAAGCAGGAACGCAGCTGAGGATGCGCGCGTGCCTGCAGGAATCAAAAGGAGACAAAATGCTGCAGCTAGAAGAAATAAGAAGCCAGCTTCCGGCTCTCATGGAGCAGATAGAGGAAGTGGGAGGTTATCTTTGACCCGGCGGGTCTTGAGAAACGCATAAAAGAGCTCGAGGACGAGAGCCTGAAGGACGGATTCTGGAACGACCAGAAGAAGGCGCAGAAGGTGCTGAAAGAAAAGAAATCTCTCGAAGGCAGACTTGCCGAATACGAGAAACTTTCTTCTGATGCCGCCGAGCTTCCGGATCTCATAGAGATAGCGGAGGAACTCGATGACGAGGACGAGGCGAAGAGCGTGGTCACGACATTCGATGAACTTGCCGAGGAGCTCGAGGACCTGAAGACCAGGATGCTGCTGTCCGGAAAATACGACAGCAGGGACTGTATACTGAGCATACACTCGGGCACGGGCGGAGTCGACGCGAACGACTGGGCCGAGATGCTCGAGAGGATGTACCTCAGATACTGCGAGAAGAAGGGCTTCAAAACGAAGCTGCTCGACAGGCAGGATGACGTCGACTACGGCATCAAGAGCTCGACCATACAGGTAGAGGGCGACAACGCATACGGACTTCTGAAGTCCGAGACGGGAGTCCACAGACTGGTCAGGATATCCCCGTTCAACGCGATGGGAAAGCGCCAGACATCGTTCGCGGCGGTCGAGGTCGTGCCGGATATAGGTGATGATATCGAAGTCAACATCGATCCGGGAGATCTCAAGATCGACACGTACAGATCGGGCGGCGCGGGCGGCCAGCACGTCAACACGACGGATTCGGCTGTCAGGATCACCCACCTTCCGACCGGCATAGTCGTGACCTGTCAGAACGAGAGGTCGCAGATCATGAACCGCGAGGTGGCGATGAAGATCCTTGTGTCAAAGCTTACGAAGATCGCCGAAGAAGCCCACAAGGAGAACCTGAACGAGATAAAGGGCGACCAGTCGATGGCGACCTGGGGCTCGCAGATAAGAAACTACGTATTCCAGCCCTACACCATGGTCAAGGACACGAGGACCGGCGCCGAGGTCGGAAACGTCGATGCGGTGATGGACGGCGACATCGATGTGTTCGTGAGGGCCAAGCTCTCGCAGGACGCGGCTCAGAGCGGGAAACCGGCGGAATAGAAAAGAACAGGAAGGACTGCAGGATAGAAAAGAACAGGAAGGACTGCAGAATGGAAAAGCGCAGGATAAATAAAGCCTCGGGAATCATGAAAAAACTTGCGGCTGCCGCGCTTGTGCTGGCCATGGTTTCAGTGTTTACTGCATGCAGCGGCGGGCAAGAGGAAGGTCCGGAGAATCTTAAAGTCATATATGACTGCTACTCGGAAAACGAAGTGGAATTTTCTACCGGGAACGGAAAACCTGTCAAGACCCGTGAACACCTCTTTGTGGTGGAAAATGTTTCAGATAAGAGTATCGGCGAAGCAAAGATCCGCATCGATGCACTCGATGAGAACGGAGATGCGCTGACAAAGACAGCCGGCACCTCCGGCATCTATCATCTGCCTTATCTCATGCCCGGTGAAAAAGCGGTCGTAAGCTGCATGGATGCCGAGTGGACGGATGTCCCGGCAGGTTTCAGAACAGAGATCACGGGAGGACGGGCAGATAAAGGAAGCGGAGCGCCGCTTACGATCACGTCTGCGTCGGAGACCTCTCCTTATTCCTGGGAGATAACGGTGAAAAATGAAGGCGACAGCGATGTGAAATGGGTGAACGGCTCTTTTGTTTCAGGTGACTCCGAAGATGACGCTGAAAGGATGCCTGTGCTGTTCGCGGTGGTAAAAGATGAGGGCGATGGAAAGATCGTTCGTGAAGGCGCCATGCTCAAAGGGGATGACTTTGCTATTGAAGATATCAATATCGCTCCGGGAGAGGAATACACAGCGGGATTCAGTTTTGATGCACCGCTTGAAGATCCGGAATTCATAGTATGCTGGAGAATATGACACGGTCCTGAACAGACAAATGCTGAGGATATATGCGGGCAGAGAGAATATAGAAAAGGAACGTTTCATCTACGATCGCATCAGGGAGCGCGGAGGTGAGACGTTTGTTTTGGTGCCCGATCAGTACACGCTGGTCGCCGAAGAGCAGGCGCTCATGCATCTCGGCACGGACTGCCTCTTCGATACGGAGATACTCTCGATGAACAGGCTCGGACTCAGGGTGCTGACCGAACAGGGAACGGAATCCGTCCGCATGCTCGACAAATACGGCAGATTCATGCTTCTGAACCTCCTGATAAAAGAGCACATGGAGGACTTTGAGATATTCCGCCGTCCGGCAGGGAAACTCGGGTTCACATCGATGCTGAACGACTTCATATCCGAGTTCAAGCAGCAGGACTGCAGTCTCGACGAGGTCGAAGAGCTGCTCTCGGAAAGCGGGGACGACCCGATACTCACGGCCAAGCTTAAAGAGCTCCGGGGAGTCATCGATGCGTATGAAGAAAGGATAAGCGGAGTCTTCACCGATTCCGAGGACTACATCGCGATGTACGTCGCGGCGATAAAGGATTCGAAGCTTGTGCGCGGCAGGACCTTCTGGATATACGGCTACGACAGCATCACGCCGAAGTTCGCCGACGCCGTGATCGAGCTCGCGTCTGCGGCGGAATCGGTCAATTTCGTGGTCAACAGAGGGGACTTCGGCCTCGATGACAGGCTGATCAGGTCGCTTTCGGGACTCGCCGCTTCAAAGAACATCGATGTATCGTGCGAAGAGATCGATGAGTCCGCGTACGGATCCGAAAAATCCGCGACCGTGTCGCGCATCGAAAAGTATCTCTTCAAAGACAGCCTGAGCGAGGAGGAAAGAAAAGAAAACGAGGACTTCATCCCTGCGGACCTTACGCTGCTGTGCGCGGCAAATCCGTACTACGAGGCTGAGAGCGCGGCCGCCTACATATGGCACCTTGTGAGGGACCTCGGCTACAGGATGAAAGAGATACAGGTCATAGCAAACGACGAGGGCGCGATGCAGCCTGTAATAAGGAGGGTCTTCGCCGAATACGGCCTGCCGGTATTCGCGGATTCGTCGAGGGACATAACTGACAGCGCGGCGGTCAGCTTCATAGTCGACATGCTCGAGTTCGTCAGGAGCCGCAAGCTGCCGCAGTATCTGTTCGCGATGCTCAAGTCCGGACTCACGGAGTTTGACGACAGCGACATAGAAGACCTCGAAAACTATGCGAGAGCATACCGCATAAAAGGTTCGATGTGGGACAGACCGTTCAGGTACGGAGCGGATGATCTGGGCGAAGAGAAGTTCGCAGCCGTCGAGTCGATGAGAGAAGTCATCATGTCGAAGATATCCGTTCTCGAGGCCCTTGCGAAAAAGGGCGAAAGGACGGTCGGAGAATTCACCGGCGCGTTCAGAAAGTATCTGAGGGACGACTGGCGCCTCGGCGAAAAGGTCGCCGAAGCGGCGGCCCTTCAGGAGGAGGCCGGTCTCCACGATGAAGCCCAGAGGATGACCCAGAGCTTCGAAAAGGCGCTTGAGATACTCGCTCAGATGGACGAGATAATGGGAGACTCCGCCATGGACCCGGAGGAGTTTACGGACATATACGAAGCCGGGCTTTCGGACGTGGAGGTCGGGGTGATCCCGCCGGCGGCCGACGCGCTTTCGATGGGCACCATGATAAGGACACGGCCGGGCAGGATCCGCGCCGCCGTCATACTCGGCGCCAACGAAGGCGTGCTGCCTCTGACTCCTTCGACCGAAGGGCTCTTCTCGGCGGATGAGAAGGAATACTTCAGGGAGAAGGGATTTGCCCTCGGCAGTCTCGACGACATAAAGATGGATGAAGAGAATTCGGCGATGTACAGGATGATGTCGAAGCCGGCCGAAAAGATATACATGAGCTGGTCGATGACCGACACCAGCGGAGGCGACGCCGGCGAAAGCCCTGTTATCGAGACGATACGGGGGCTCTTCCCGAAAACGAAAGAAAGCGGATTCGTCAGAAAGGATATAATAAGCGAAGGCTGGGGGCTCGGCCTGGTGCAGGAGCCGGACGAGGCCATGCGCCACCTCATAAACCGCATGAAGGACCCGAACTCGCCTGAAGAGCCGGAGGCGCTGACCGCGGCCCTGCTGAAATGGTACGCGGACAACAGAAAAGACAGGCTGGAGGCGATGCTGGCTGCGGCGGACTACGACAACGACCCGGCGCCTCTTTCGCGCAGCACCGCAAAAGAACTGTACACGGGAAGCGACGGGGCGCTGAGGCTCAGCGCATCCTCGATCAGCGGATATGTGAACTGCCCGTTCGGATACTTCATCGACAAGGGCCTCAGACCGAAAGAGGAGAGGGAATTCGCAAGCGACTCACGCTCGGTGGGAGATGTTTACCATGAGTGCCTGATGGCGGTAGCCAGGCAGATAATGGCGGACAGCGCGCTGCCGCAGAAGATAAGGGACGGCGACAGCGAAGAACTCGAGGCGCTGGTGAACGCCGCGCTCGACGAGCTTTCATCGTCATACAGAGGAGGACTCTTCATATCCACCGGGAGCGAGGAGTTCCGCATGAGCCGCATAAGGGAGATATGCGCAGCCGCGGCAAAGGCGATGGCAGAGCAGCTGAGCGCCATGTCGGTGAGCTCGGCGGATTTCGAGGAGGCTTTCGGAAGGAGCGGCAGGTTCGGCCCGATAAGCTTCAGATCCGGAGAGGATGAAGTCTTCGTCGAGGGAAGGATAGACCGCGCGGACTATCTGGATGTGGACGGCAGCCGGCGCGTGAGGATAGTCGACTACAAGACCGGCGCAGACAAGCTCGATCTCTGGAAGATGAGGCAGGGCCTGAAGATGCAGCTGATGATATATCTGATGTCGGCGTCGGGAGAAGGTCTGGAACCGGCGGGCATGTTCTACTTCAACATCAGCGACCCTATAGAAGCGGCCAACGACAAGGCGATGAGCAAGCTCGAAGAGATCAGCGGCAGGAAGCCGGAAGACTCTTTCGCGCTCAGGGGAGCCTTCATAGATGAAGAGGGCATACTCGACGCGATGCCGCCTTCCGTCCTGCAGTCGGCAAAGGACGGCATCAGCCGCGAGGAGTACGAAGAAGTGAGAGCCGATGTGCTCGGACAGATAGAGAAGACCGCGGAGGGGATTCTGAACGGCAGGATAGGTATCAATCCGCTCAGGAACGACAATGTGCTCGTGTGCAGGAACTGCAGCTACGGGCCGGTCTGCAGGCGCGACAGGGGGTATGCGAAGAACCGGTACCGCAGCCTGAAACCTAAGCCGAAAAAGGACGCCGCGGAAACAAGCGAAAAGAAGAAGACAGCGAAGGACGATCGGGATTCCTGATGGAGATAGTATCGGCGGGGAGCAGCAGCTCCGGCAATTCATACATCATAATAGCGGGACCGCACACCATAATACTCGATGTGGGCCTGCCGGCGAAGAAGATAAAGGGGGCGCTCGAGCATCTCGGATGCGCGCCTGAAGACGTCGGCGCCGTTCTCGTCACGCATGAGCATGTCGACCACGTGAAAAGCGTCAGGGCGATCAGCCGCTGCTGCATGAACGCGGATTTCTTTGCGAGCGCGGGGACGGTCAGGAGCGCTCAGAACTTCAGCCACGTTCCCGAGGAACGCATCCGCCTGATGAGAAGCGGAGACAGCGTCGTGATCACAGGCGCCGGCAGAGCAAGTGGAGACGAAGCGCCGGATGCGCCGGATGAGGGACTCTGCGCGGATGAAGAACTCTATGCGGTTGACGGACTCTGCGCGGATGACGCGGATGACAGAGTGGTGATACGCTCGTTTTCGCTCAGTCACGACGCGGCGGAGCCGCTCGGCTTCTCGATCGAAGCCGGGGGCGAGAAACTCGCCGTCGTGACCGACTGCGGCACCATAAACGATGAGGTGTTCGAGGCCGTGAAGGACGCGGACCAGCTCGTTTTCGAGGCCAACCACGAAGAGGAGATGCTGATGTTCGGAGAGTATCCGTATCCGGTGAAGGTCAGGATAAAAAGCGACATGGGACACCTCTCCAATGTCTGCGCCGGCGACGTTCTTGCGCGCATACTCGAACACCGCGCACGGCGCCGGGAGCAGCGTCAGGGGGACGGTTCTTCCGATGCTCCCGTCCGCAGGCCGCTCCGGATAATGCTGGCGCATCTGAGTTTTCACAACAACACGCCTGACTTTGCGAAGCAGACCGTCGAGGACAGGCTCGATGCGGCAGGCTTCATGAAAGGCAGTGACTATCTGCTCGACGTCGCCGCAAAGGAAGGTCTCACATTCATGCCGGGAGAGAGCGATGCTTGAGATAAAGATCATCTGCGTCGGAAAACTGAAAGAAAGATACTGGGAGGCGGCGATCGCCGAGTACATGAAGAGGCTCGGCGCATACTGCAGGATCTCCGTGACCGAGGTCCGAGAGGAGAAACTGCCCGCCAACGCTTCGCCGGCCGATGAGCGCGCCGTGATGGAGGCGGAGGGCAGGGCCATCCTCTCGAAGACCGCTAAGGGAGACTGCGTGATCGCGCTCGATGTGAGAGGCAGGGAGCTCAGCTCGGAGGAGCTTGCCGAAAAGATAAGACAGACCGCCTTTACACATCCGGTGATAGTCTTTATCATAGGAGGGAGCCTCGGGCTCAGCGATGAAGTAAAACAGAGAGCGGATCTCAGGATGAGCTTCGGCAGGATCACCCTGCCGCATCAGCTCGCGAGGGTCGTTCTGGCAGAGCAGATATACAGGGCGTTCAAGATCAACGCCGGAGAAACATATCACAAGTGAGTCGGAGTGGATCAGGAAGGGATCGGGAAGGATCAGGAGGACCGTCCTGCTGACAGACCCCCGGCACGGAAAGGAATCAGATGGCGAATAAATACAGCAAGAGCAACAAATCATCAAAAGCCGCAGAAGAAAAGACGATGCAGGACTACGAGGAGCGCAGAAAAAAGCTCAATAAAGGAGCGCGGATAATGGCTCTGGTGCTCGTCGCGTCCATGATCGTGTTCTATGTGATATCGGCCGGACTGCTCCTTTTCGACTGATCCCGGGATGCGGCCCGGCCCTTCAGGCTGCCCGCAGCCGCCCCGTTCTTTTGTTTTTTTGCGCTTATACTAAAAAAAGTACACGACGTAGTCCTTGAAATTACTACGTTAAAAGATTATCAATAGAAAAGACCAATGTTTTGTTTGAAGAACACGCCTGCAGATACTATAATCAGTATGTGCAGGACTTTGTTTTTTTGGGAATGAATGACATAGCATTCAAGACATAAAGAGCGAAGGAATCGCTGAAAGTTTTCGGTTAATGAACGTGTTGATCCAGGAACAGGAGGTGCCTATGGAACTACAGATTCAAGATCTTGTTACCTCTATCCGCAAAGAAGGGGTAGAGGCGGCAAACGCCGAAGCGGAAGCTATCATTGCAGAAGCCAAAAGGAAAGCTGACTCGATCATCGGCAGCGCCAAAACTGAGGCTCAGCAGTACAAGGACACAGCTGAGAAAGAGATCAATATCCTCAGAGAGAGCGCCGAGGTGAGCGCCGACCAGGCCAGGAGGGACGCCGTGCTTGCATTCAGGACGGAGATCCAGGGAGAATTCGAAAAGATACTCTCGGCCGCGGTCAGCAAGGAACTTTCCGGGGAGGCTCTCGGCAAACTGATCCGCGCGGCTGTTGCCGGCGAAGATATCGCAGCTTATACTGCGGAGGTCGCCGAGGTGAGCGATGCTCTGAAGGGCGAGCTTGCCAGGGAGATCAAGAACGGACTGGAGATCAGACCGACCAGGAGCGTGCAGCAGGGATTCCGGCTTGCGTCAAAGGACGGCTCCGGTTATTTCGACTGCTCGGATGAAGGAATCATGGAGATGCTGATGCCATACTTCAGAGACCTGGATTTCCAGTAAAGAAGGAGGCAAAGCATGGCTTCGTATTATTATCTGATTCCAAGCCTGCCTGAACTGAGAGCAGACGGCGAAATGCCGCTGACCTACAGCGAATTTCTCAACTGCTGCCAGGGGAACGTAAGCGAAACGGTATTCGGGCTTCTCAAGGATCTCGAACTGTCCTCGACTGAGGGACCTCTGGTGCGGGAATGGGCGCAGTTCTACGGGATGCTTACGAAAGAGCTCAGTTACCAGAGGAGCATGAACCTCGGAAAGAGCTACTCGTCGGCATACGACAAGGACGGCATCATCGCGCAGGTCGTAGCATCGGCGCTGTCGGCAAAGAATCCGCTCGAGGCCGAGAAGATACTGCTTGAATACGAGTTCGAAAACCTCGATTCACTTGTCGGGCTGCACATGTTCGATGACTATGTGCTTTTCGGATATGCGATCAAACTGAAACTGCTGGAACGTCTTAACTGTTTCGAGCAGTCCAGGGGCAAGGCTGAATTCACATCCCTCTTCGAGGGACTGCAGCAGCAAGTATACAGTTTGTAACAGGAGTGTTATATGAAGACAGAAACAGGATATGTAGCCGGAGTCAACGGAAACCTGATCAAAGTTGATTTCGATGGCTCCGTTCGAAAGAATGAAGTTGGTTACATCCTCGTTGGAGATAAACGCCTCAAGGGAGAGGTCATACGTATCAATAACGGGGAGGTAAGCATGCAGATCTACGAGATGACAGACGGCATCAAGGTCGGCGACCCTGTAGAGTTCACCGGCGAGCTCATGTCCGTAGATCTGGGTCCGGGACTGCTGACCCAGGTATTTGACGGTCTGCAGAACCCGCTGCCTGAACTTGCAGAGCAGTGCGGATTCTTCCTGGAAAGAGGCGTGTACCTTGACGCGATCCCTGACCGCGACTGGGAGTTCACGCCGACCGTAAAGATCGGCGACCGCGTAGAGGCGGGCAGCACCGTCGGCACAGTGCCTGAGGGTCTGTTCACCCACCACATCATGGTCCCGTTCACACTCAAAGGAAACGACTGGACAGTAGAGTCCGTCAAGGCGGCGGGCACATACAACGTGCACGACACGGTCTGCACCATCGTCAACGACAAGGGCGAGAAGAAGGATCTTACCATGATCTTCACTCAGCCGGTAAAGCAGGCGGTCAAGTGCTATGCGGAGAGGCTTCGTCCGAACGAACCGCTCGTAACGAAGATCCGCTGTATCGATGCCTTCCTGCCGGTCGCGAAGGGCGGCACATTCTGCACCCCGGGACCGTTCGGAGCGGGCAAGACGGTACTGCAGCACATGCAGGCCAAGAACTCCGATGTTGACATCGTTATCGTAGCGGCTTGCGGAGAGCGTGCCGGCGAGGTAGTAGAAGTACTGAAGGAATTCCCTGAACTGACCGACCCTAAGACAGGGCGTTCGCTCATGGAGAGGACGATCATCATCTGCAACACCTCGTCCATGCCGGTAGCCGCCAGAGAGGCGTCCTGCTATACAGCGGTGACCCTGGCCGAATATTACAGACAGATGGGACTCGACGTGCTGCTCCTCGCAGACTCTACGAGCCGCTGGGCCCAGGCGATGCGTGAGATGTCCGGACGTCTTGAGGAGATCCCGGGCGAGGAAGCTTTCCCGGCCTACCTCGAATCGACGATCGCGACCTTCTACGAAAGAGCCGGAAAGGTACGCCTCAACGACGGATCGATCGCTTCGATCACGATCGGCGGCACGGTATCCCCGGCCGGAGGTAACTTCGAAGAGCCTGTGACGCAGGCTACGCTGAAGGTAGTAGGAGCATTCCACGGACTTGCGAGAGAGCGTTCCGACGCGCGTAAGTACCCGGCCATCCACCCGGTGGAATCCTGGTCGAAGTACGTGGGCGTCGTCGACATGGACCGCATCCACACGGCGCGCGGCATTCTCATCAGAAGCACGGAGGTCAACCAGATGATGAAGGTAGTCGGCGAGGAAGGTACTTCCAGCGAGGACTACATCATTTATCAGAAGGGAGAGCTTCTGGACGCGGTATATCTGCAGCAGAACTCGTTCGATCCTATCGACCAGGCGTGCATGCCTGACAGGCAGCGCAGGGAGTTCGATGTGCTCTACGATGCGATGATGCAGACATACGCTATAACGGACAAGAAGGAGATCAGAGCGTTCTTCAACCAGCTCAGGCAGGAATTCCTCGACTGGCACGGCACTGAGTTCGAGACCAAGGAGTTCGAGGCTCAGCAGAAGAAGATCACTGACTTCTACATGTCTAAAGTAGGTTAGCTGAGAGGACGGTGTGATATGCAAAAAGTATATACGAAAATAGAATCGATCGTAGGCAACGTAGTCACCGTCCGTGCCGAGGGAGTCAGAAACGGCGACCTTGCGCTCGTGGGAGACAGCTATGCCAACGTCATCAAGCTTGAGAAGGACATGGTGTCCCTCCAGGTATTCGCGGGAGCTCAGGGCGTCAGCACGACAGACCCTGTACGCTTCCTCGGCAGACCGATGATGGTATCCTTCTCGGAGCATCTGCTCGGCCGTGTATTCGACGGAGCGGGCGTGCCGAGAGACAACGGTCCTGCCCTTACAGAAAACATGATCCCTATCGGCGGGCCTTCGTTCAACCCGGCGAAGAGGATCCTTCCTAATAAGATGGTACGTACCGGTATCCCGATGATCGACGTGTTCAACACGCTGGTAGAGAGCCAGAAGCTCCCGATCTTCTCCATCTCAGGAGAGCCATACAACCAGCTCCTGTCGAGGATCGCGATGCAGGCCGAGGTAGACATCATCATCCTCGGAGGCATGGGACTCAAGTACGATGACTACATGGAGTTCCGCGACACGCTCGAAAAGGGCGGCGCCATGAGCCACACTGTAATGTTCATCCATACCGCTGCGGACCCTATCGTAGAGTGCACGCTGGTGCCTGACATGTCGCTGGCCGTTGCCGAGCAGTTCGCTCTTGAAGGAAAGAGAGTGCTCGTCCTTCTTACGGACATGACGAACTTCGCCGATGCCCAGAAGGAAATGGCGATCACGATGGAGCAGGTACCGTCGAACCGTGGTTATCCGGGCGACTTATACAGCTGCCTCGCCTCGCGTTACGAAAAGGCCGTGGATATAGAAGGAGCGGGCTCCATCACCATCCTCGGAGTAACGACGATGCCGGGCGACGATGTTACCCACCCGGTTCCTGACAACACAGGATACATCACAGAGGGTCAGTTCTATCTGAAGGGCGGCCACATCGAGCCGTTCGGTTCGCTGTCGCGTCTGAAACAGAACGTAAACGGCAAGACCAGGGACGACCACCGCGCGCTGATGGACGGCATGATCAAGCTCTACGCCCAGTACAAGGAATCCCTCGAGAAGAAATCCATGGGATTCAACATGACTGAGTGGGACGACAAACTCCTGAAGTACGGTGAGCTCTTCGAGAAGAAGATGATGGACCTGTCAGTAAACATCCCGCTTGAGGACGCGCTCGATCTCGGCTGGGACATCCTCGCAGACTGCTTCGACCCTGTAGAGACGGGAATGAAGACGAGCCTGATCGAGGAAAGATGGCCGAACAAGGAAGCGCTGGCTTAACAAAGGAGCGTGTCCATGGCTATCAAACTAACCAAGAACGAGCTGAAGAAGCAGAAGGACAACCTTAAGCAGTTCCAGCGCTATCTTCCGACGCTGCAGCTCAAAAAGCAGCAGCTCCAGTCGGTGATAATGGGCATACGCAACGAGCTGGAACGCAAGGAAGCCGAACGCATTCAGATGATTGGTGACCTGGACGACTGGATAGCAGTATTCGCAGAGAATGAGATCTTCGACGAAGACAAGAAACTCGACCGGCTGGTGCAGCCGGACAGGGTGATCGTCAAGGACGAGAACGTGGCGGGCGTCACGATCCCGGCCTTCGAAGAGCTCACGTTCAAGGACATCAGCTACGATGTGGACGACTATCCGCTGTGGGTAGATACCGCCTGCTTCAAGCTGCGTGAGATCGCCAGGCTGGACGCGATAGTCTCGACGCTGAGGAAACAGGCCGAGCTTCTTGAGAAGGAGCTCCGCACGACTTCCCAGAGGGTCAACCTTTTCGAGAAGGTCAAGATCCCGGAAGCCAAAGAGAACATCCGCGTCATCCAGGTATACCTGGGAGACCAGCAGACAGCTGCCGTTGTCCGCGGTAAGATCTCGAAGAAGAAATTAGTGGAGGTATAGCGATGGTAGAAAAAATGAAAATGGTTCACATCGTGACGACTGCCTCCCGCAAGGATGAGATGCTGAAAGCTCTTCGCGATGTCGGAGTGATGCATCTCGCCGAAAAACAAAGTGCAGATCGCGGAGTATCCGAACGATTCCAGACCCTGTCCCGCACGGCGATGGCCCTCGGGGACTACGTCGAAAAGAAACAGGTGCCTGCTGAAGAGATACTGAGCGATGATGAATTCAACAAAATGTATGCGGGCGTGCTCGAAGCGATCGACCGCAAGGCAGCGCTTGGCCAGGAGATAAGCAGCGCCAACACAGAGATCGACAGGATCCGGGCGTGGGGCGAATTCTCGCCGGCCGACGTGGAGGCTCTCAGAAGTGAAGGCTACGATCTCCACTTCTACCGCCTGGGCGACAAGGAACTCGAGGCGGCTCTGGAGCATGAGGATGTCAGGCTCATAAGGCTTGCTCCTGTAGACAAGCAGGCTGCTGTCGCGGTGTTCGGCACGCTTCCGGCGGATATCCCGGCAACGGAATTCATGCTGCCGGAGAAGAGCATGAGAGAACTCGAGGCGGACATAAAGACTGCCGGAGAGGGCATCGGGGAATGCGATTCGACCCTCAGGGCTGCATCCGTCTACGAGAAGAGCTTCAAGGATCAGCTGCTCAAGGCCAGCAATGAGCTCAATTACGCGACTGCCGATGCGACATGTCAGAGCGATGACGATTTCGTCTGGCTCTCGGGATACATCCCTGAGGTCGAGATGGACAAGTTCAGGACGATGGCAGAACAGACGCAGTGCGCGTGGGCTGCAGATGATGTGGATGAAGACGACGATCAGATTCCTACAAAGCTGAGATATACGAAGGTATCGAAGCTGATCGAGCCGGTATTCAACATCCTCGGCATACTGCCGGGATACAGAGAGCAGGACGTCTCGCTGTGGTTTCTCCTGTTCTTCACTCTGTTCTTCGCGATGATAATCGGAGACGGAGGATACGGCGTGCTCATACTGCTCGGCACCATAGCTCTCAGAGTAAAGACAAAAGAGAGCTCCACGGTGACCTTCCTGCTCTTCGTACTGTCGATCGCCACCATTGTGTGGGGTGCCGTCACAGGCACATGGTTCGGCATGGAGAGCGCCATGAAGGTGCCGTTCCTGAAGGCTCTGGTCATACCGAGTCTGGCTACGTACCCTGAGTACTTCGGCCTTACAAGCAACGTGACGCAGAACGCGATAATGAAATTCTCGTTCTCGATAGGCGCGGTACAGATGGCTCTCGGATCCATCCTGGCCATAAAGGACAAACTGGCCAAGAAAGACCTTTCGTGGGTCGCGAATCTCGGATGGGCCATAGCGGTCATCGCGATGTACCTGCTGGCTCTGAATCTGGTCATACACGACCCGATTCCTCTGAAGCCGGTATTCGCCATGATAGGCGTAGCGTTCGTCCTGGTGCTGCTCTTCGGCGGAATGTCGCCTGAGCTGAGCTTCGCGCAGGGACTGAAGGCGGGTCTTGCGAATGCGTTCACGGACTTCCTTGACACCATAAGCTGCTTCGGCAACGTAATGAGTTACATCAGACTGTTTGCGGTCGGAATGGCCGGTGTGGCGATCTCGCAGAGTTTCAACGGGATCGCGGCCGGCATGAGCGGCCCTCTGATCATACTCGGTGTCCTGGTCGTGCTCATAGGCCACGCACTCAACATAATAATGTGTTTCCTGTCAGTAGTCGTTCACGGCGTGCGTCTGAACGTGCTCGAGTTCTCCGGCCAGGTAGGCCTGGAGTGGACGGGACTCCCTTACGAGCCATTCAAAGAGCTTGAAAAATAACGTTACTTTGATCCCCCGTCCGTTCCGGGAATCCGGGCGAAGCGAAGGATCCGATAATTAAAAGAAAAGGAGAACAACTATGAATCTTGCACTTATAGGTATGGCTGCGGCCCTTGGTTTATCTGCTGCCGGTTCGGCGTTCGGCGCCGGATTTGCCGGTATGTCTGCAGTAGGAGCATGGAAGAAATGTTATGCCAGCGGCAAGCCTGCTCCGTTCATCATGATCGCTTTCACCGGCGCGCCTCTTACACAGACCATTTACGGCTTCCTGCTGATGAACTTCATCAACGGCAGCGCTGCCAACAATCCGGGACTCGCTCTCGGCGTAGGCCTCTTCGGAGGATTCGCGATCGGGATGTCCGCCCTCTTCCAGGGCAAGTGCGCGGCGGCATCCGCTGACGCTCTCGGCGCAACAGGAAAAGGTACCGCAAACTACTTCATCGTAATCGGTATCGTAGAGACAGTAGCTCTGTTCACACTCGTATTCGGACTGCTGCTCCTCAACAGCGCCGCATAGTTAATCACACCTAACGGGGCCTGACCCCGTTAAAGACAACTAACGGGGCCTGACCCCGTTAGATCATTGCTGAACTGCACAAAGCAAGTTTGATGGAGGGACGGCGAACAGCCGCCCCTCCGTTTTATTTGTGTATCAGATGCCGTATGCCGCCCGGCCATACACAAAATTACCCTCATGAGGCGGTGCCTGAGCTCACGAGCGTTCTGTTTTGTGTATGGCCGGTACATATTCTCAAAACGATACACATGATTGCGCGAAAAGCTGTGTATTGAAGTGTACCCCTTGTCAAGGACAATTTTGAAATTTGGGGGTGTCCACTGACACCCATGTATATATACTGTAACTGCTTTACCGGATATGGAGGATAGTGCAACGCTGGGGAGCGACACGAGCGCCATACCGGGTTTGCGAGAGGCAGTGCAGACAGAAGTGCTGCCTTTTTCCATTGCCTCTTGGAAACCAAAGCGATAAACCCCGGGGTCTGG
>Ga0310695_10004919_pt1 | contig 24006 bp, 14 predicted proteins | sample RumenRJG_04DNA_FD_203882 | JGI IMG/M metagenome (GOLD analysis project Ga0310695, IMG submission 203882) | Bovine rumen microbial communities from Lethbridge, Alberta, Canada - RJG_04 (v2) (version 2) | ecosystem: Host-associated > Mammals > Digestive system > Stomach > Rumen | place: Canada...
GCGCGCATACGGTACGCGCGAAGAAGTTTTAAGAAATATACTGTATTTTACTGTATAGTGTAATAGGGGAGAGAGGAAAGAGGAGAGAGAAAGGGGGAGAAAACAATGGACAATCGGAACTGGCGATGGCGGCAGGAACATTGTCAAGCGATCTTTGAAATATTGTCACAGTAACAGAGGAACAGATGTAACAGATGTTTTTAGAAAAAACTCTCCCGCGTACCGTATGCGCGCGGTACGCGGGAGACTATTTTCTGTTTTTATCTGTTACATCTGTTATCTGTTCCTCTTTAGTAGTGATGGCTATTGGCAGAGGATGAGGGCGGACTGGGGGGCTGTCTGCACATGATTGCCGTTGACCTCACCCAGACCTTCTTCGTCGATCTGGCCATCGCAACATACAACCTTGTAGCGACCTTCAGGAATCTCTACCGTCTTGGCCTCACGGTTGGCATTGAGGATGACGATGATGTTCTGCCACGCGTCACCCCCTGCATGGTCCTTCAGACGGAAGGCCACCAGACAGTCGCCTCCAGGCAGGAACTCCAGATGCTGGCGCACCAGGTCGGCACTGCCCAGACGGAAGGCGGGATGGTGCTTGCGCAGGGCGATGAGACGCTTGTAGTAGTCGAAGACCTGTGGATATCGCTCCTTGTTCTGCCAGTCGAGTTGGTTGATGGAGTCGGGCGACTCGAATGAGTTGTGAACGCCCTGCTTGGTGCGCAGCAGTTCCTCGCCGCAGAGCATGAAGGGCACGCCCTGAGAGGTGAAGACGGCTGTCTGGGCCAGCAGGTCGAGGCGGATGAGTTCGTCTTGGCCGTTAGCATTTGGCTTTTGGCTGTTGGCTATACTGGGAACACTGGCCGTGAGGCGGTCGACGAGACACATGTCGTCGTGACAACTGACGTAGGACATCATCTGCGTGGGCTCCAGGGCGAAGGGCGCGTCACTATAGTTCACCAGCGAGTAGTCCAACTGCGGGTGCTCTATCATACCTGCTATGCCGGCCTTCAGACTCATCTCCTCGCCAGCGATGCCAGCCAGGAAGGCACCCTTGGTGTCGTCGCTGAACGGTCCACGCAGGGCGTCGCGTATGTCGTCGCTGAAGGCGGCGATGCGAGGCATCTGGGGGATGTTGGCCTTCATGGCCAGTTGCTCGCGGGGTAGGGCGCAGTCGCCTGCGCTCCAGCCTTCGCCGTAGATGAAGATGGAGGGATCGATGTCGTCGATGGCCTTGCGTATGGTGTTCATCGTCTCAATGTCGTGACAGCCCATGAGGTCGAAGCGGAAGCCGTCGACATGGTATTCGTTGACCCAGTACTTGACGCTCTCTATCATGAAGCGGCGCATCATAGGTTGCTCGGAAGCCGTCTCGTTGCCACAGCCGGAGCCGTTGGAATATTGACCATTGACCATTGACCATTGACCATTATTACTATTCTCACTTTCTGGCGCAGCAGAATGGTCAATGGTCAATGGTGAATGGTCAATGGTTCTATAGTAGTAGTCCGGATACGTCCTCTGGAAGTTGGAGTGCTCGATGTCGTAGGTATGGTTGTACACCACGTCGAGGATGACGGCGATGCCAGCCTGATGGAGGGCCTGCACCATCTGCTTGAACTCACGGATGCGGCAGACGGGGTCGTAGGGGTCGGTGGAGTAACTGCCCTCAGGCACGTTGTAGTTCACAGGATCGTAGCCCCAGTTGAACTGTGGCGTGTCCAGACGTGTCTCGTCGACGGAGCCGTAGTCGTAACTGGGCAGGATATGGATGGCGTTGACACCCAGTTCCTGCAGGTGGGCGATGGCCCAAGGCTCGGTGAGGGCAAGGAATTTGCCAGGATGTTGCGCCTCAGGACGGCTGACGGAGAAGTCGCGGTGGTGCATCTCGTAGACGATGATGTCCTGGTAGGGGCGTCGTACAGGCTGGTCGCTGTCCCAGCCTTCAGGATCGGTGTCGCGCATGTCGAGCACCACACCCTTCTGTCCGTTCACCGTGACGGCCTTGGCAAAGACGCCAGGCGACGACTGTCCGTTGACCACGAACTCGTAGGTCTTACCCTTCAGGTCGCCTTGGACCGTGGCCGACCAGATACTGTCGGAGCCATAGACCATCGGCGTGCAGTCTTGTTCTACCTTGACGACGCACTCGGCATCGGCAGGGGCAAAGAGGCGGAACACGGTCTCGGTGGGCGAGTAGGTCACCTCGTCGAAGTGGAACGCCTCGGAGGCTGGCTGACAGCCTACGGCGAGTGCTACCAGTCCGGATAACAGGATTTTCTTCATACTATTGGGCTATTAGGGATATGGCAAAGCCGCCACCAGGAGCCTCGTTCAGTTTGAGCGTGTCGCCCCGCTTGACGGTGCGCTTGGTGATGACATAGGCTTGCGGATTGGTCTCGTAGTGGGCATCGGCAGCATCCTGATAGATGGTGCACTCGTACTTGCGGCCCTTGTCGAGGAAGTCGAGGCGGACGACGGACTGGTGGCCGTTCTCGTCACACTTGCCGCCAACGAACCAGTTGTCGGTACCCTTGGCCTTGCGGGCCACGGTGATATAGTCGGCAGGCTCGGCCTCGAGGTAGATGCTCTCGTCCCAGTCGACTGCAACGTCGCGGATGAACTGGAAGGCATCCATATAGCGGGCGTAGTGCTCAGGCAGGTCGGCAGCCATCTGCAGCGGCGAATACATGGTCACATAGAGTGCCAGGGTGCCAGCCAGCGTGATGCGTGCCCATGAGGTGTTGTCGCTCCACTCGTTGAGTTTGGTGACGAAGATGCCTGGCGTATAGTCCATCGGACCGCCCTGCAGACGGGTGAAGGGCAGGATGCAGGTGTGGTCAGGACGGTTGCCGCCAAAGGCCTCGTACTCAGTACCGCGTGCCGACTCGCCGCCCACGAGGTTAGGATAGGTGCGGCAGAGGCCTGTAGGACGGGTGGCCTCGTGCGAGTTGACCATGATGTGATGCTTGGCAGCCTCGCGGATGACGTAGAGGTAGTGGTTGTTCATCGACTGCGAGTAGTGGTGGTCGCCACGAGGAATGATGTCACCCACATAGCCTGTCTTCACAGCATCGTAGCCGTAGCGGTTCATCAGTTCGTAGGCCTCCTTGATGTGGCGCTCGTAGTTCTGTGCCGACGAGGACGTCTCGTGGTGCATCAGGATCTTCACACCCTTGGAGTGGGCATAGTCGTTGAGTGCCTGGATGTCGAAGTCTGGGTAGGGGGTGACGAAGTCGAAGACGTCGCGCTTCCACATGTTGGCCCAGTCCTCCCAGCCTACGTTCCAGCCTTCGACGAGCACCTCGTCAAGACCGTTCTCAGCAGCAAAGTCGATGTAGCGGCGCACCTTCTCGTTGTTGGCAGCATGGAGGCCGTTGGGCTTTGCCGTCTGATAGTTGATGGTGGACAACTGGATGGAGGGGAACTCGTCAGTATAGTTCCATCTGCTCTTGCCCACGATCATCTCCCACCATACGCCACAGTATTTCGTGGGGTGAATCCATGAGGTGTCCTCCAGTTTGCAGGGCTCATTGAGGTTGAGGATGAGGTTCGACGAGAGCATGTCGCGTGCATCATCGCTCACCATCACCGTGCGCCAGGGTGTCTCACAGGGCGTCTGCATGGCTCCCTTCAAGCCCGTGGCATCAGGCGTCAGATGGCTGACGAAGGTGTAGGGCTTGGGCAACTGGTAGTTGGAGAATTTGGGTGCTGGCGTATAGGCATTGCTGCTGCCAGTGAGTTTGTTGGAGAGGTGCTTCGTCTTGTTGTCCACCAGTTCGAGGTGCATGGTGGCATAGTCCAGACAGGCGGCCTCGTGGATGTTGATGTAGAGACCGTCGTCAGTCTTCATCTGGAGTGACGTCTGTACGCCTGTCTCAGAGAAGGTGGCCACAGAGGAATTGCCCCAGTTGACGGCCTCGTTGAAGCGCTGTCGGATCTCCGAGAGGCGTGACTCCTGGGTCATCTGCTCCTGGGTGTCGTAGTCGCCTGGCAGCCACCATGCCTTGTGGTCGCCAGCCATGGCAAACTCGCTGCGCTCTTCCTTGATGAGGAAATAGTTGAGGTTCTCCTGCTGGGGGAACTCATAGCGGAAGCCGATGCCATCGTCATAGACGCGGAAGCGGATGATGATCTCGCGCTGTTCTTTTTGCTGCTGTAGCACAGCAGCATACTCGTTGTAGTGGTTGCGGATGTCGCGTGTCTCACCCCAGACGGGCTGCCAGGTCTCGTCGAACTGCGTGGTCTGCTCGCTCTTTAAGGAAAAGCCCTCCATCAGGTCGGTCTCCTTGAGCCCCTTCGAGGCGTGCTTGTCCTTGGCCAGTTCCAAACCCAAGTGCGAGGGCAGCACCACGGCCTTACCCTTGTATGTCATCTCGTAAGTGGGACGCCCTTGGGCATCGATTTCAAACTTCAACACCACATTACCATTAGGCGAAGCCACCGTGGCTGCGCTTAATGGTAAAATGGTGAAAAGATAAACAGGTAATAAATACAGTATCTTTCTCATAAATTATCAGTTCTCAGTTTAATTCTTAATGGTGGATGGTGGATGTTTCACCTGCTTCCCTGTTTAATCAGAATCATGACCTCACGGTTGAAGTCGTCGGCCTGCAACAGTTGCTCGATGGTCAGGTGCATACGGTAACGCCAATAGTGACGTGGATTGGCCGGAATATTGATGCGCTCGGCATTCTCGTCGGGCAGCCGCAGGGTCTCGTCGATAGAGAGCCAGTCCTGCAGCGACAGCAGACAGAGCATAGAGGGCGACATCAGATGACGGGCCACTACCTCCTTACAGAGCCAGCCCGGCATGGGGTGGGGGGCCTCACCGCTGTAGTGCAACTCATTGTTGAAATAGTCCTGAGCGCGTTCCTCGTCCTCGTCCCACCACTGGCGAAGCGTCGACATATCGTGCGTGGAGATGGTACATACGGAACGATAGGGGTTGCGCTGCAACTGTCCGAAGCGGACGGCAGGGTCTTTCGGCATCGACTGTATCTCGAGCGAGAGGATGCGCAGTTCGTTCATCACCCAAGGCACGCAGTCAGGCACCATGCCCAGGTCTTCAGCACAGACCAGCATTCGCGTGGCCTGAGTCAGACGAGGCAGTTTCTTCATGGCCTCATTGTACCAGAACTGGTTGTTGCGACGATAGAAGTAGTCGTTGTACAGGCGGTTGAAGGCATCTTTCTCGCCATCGCTGAGACGCTCGTAGGCCTCCTGGAACTGTATGGCGATGCGTGGGTGCCAGCGGTCGGAGCGCTTGTGGTCAACGAGGAACAGGTCATCCAGATGGCCGTGGACACCGTATGCCTCTATCTCCTCACGGCTCATGCCGAGGGCGGGGCTGAACTGTCCCATCAGTCCGGACTTCTCAGGCACGGGGATTTCCCAGATGCGGAAGAAGCCCAGCACGTGGTCGATACGATAGGCATCGAAATACTCTGCCATCTTACGGAAGCGGCGCACCCACCACGAGCAGCCGTCGCTGAGCATCTCGTCCCAGTTGTAGGTGGGGAAGCCCCAGTTCTGTCCGTCGGTGGAGAAAGCATCAGGCGGTGCACCAGCCTGACCGTTCAAGTTGAAGTAGCGTGGCTCCACCCATGCTTCCACACCATCACGGCTGATGCCGATGGGAATGTCGCCTTTCAGGATGACACGCTGCTGACGAGCATGCTCATGGGCGGCCCGCATCTGCTGATCAAGGTTGTACTGCACGAAGTACCAGAAATCTGTCTGGCCCTTGGCTTTTGACTTTTGGCTCTTGCCTTCAGGCCATTGGCGGAAGTCGGCCGTGCCGTAGGTGTCACGGTTGATGCAGAACTGTGCATAGGGCTCCAGCCAGGTCTTGTTGTCCTCGAAGAACTTCTTGTAGGAGGCACGACGCTTGATGGTGGCCCACTCCTGCTTGAAGATGATGTGCAGATAGTCCATCTTGGCCGTGTTCACCCGCTCGTAGTCAATCTGGGGCAGCGCGTTCAGTTCCTGGCGCAAGGCCTCGAACTGGGCACGCTGTGCCTCGTCCTTGATGGCCGGCAGTTGGCGGAAGTCCGTGTATTGTGGGTGGAGGGCATAGATGCTGATGGAATTGTAGGGATAGGAGTCCTGCCAGGTGTGGGTGATCGTCGTGTCGTTGATGGGCAGGATCTGGAGCACGTTCTGGTTGGTCTTGGCACACCAGTCGACAATCATGGCCAGGTCGCCAAAGTCACCTACACCGAAACTGCCCTCGCTGCGCAGGGAGAAAACTGGTATGACGGTGCCTGCACCTTTCCACTGGGCGATGGAGAACCAGGCCTGTGGTAACTCGTAGACCACCACTTCGCCCTGCTTCATGGCGGGCTTGGTGAGGGCACGGTTCTGGCTGTTCTCCCAGACGGGGGCATTCTCAGGATGTAGTATGACGAACTTGTACTCGAAAGTATCGGGCAGACGGTCAGCATCGAGACTGACCACCCACTCATGGCACTCATGTTCGGCCATGGGAATGGCCTTCGAGCAGTCCCAGCAGCCCAGATAGTCTGACGAGCCCACCACGGCCAGACGGTCGTCGTTGCGCAATTGTGGAGCACGGACTTTCAGACGGATGGTACACTGGTACTCCGTCTTCGTGCTCAACTGGCGCTGACGGGCCATGACGCAGTCGGTGAAGGCTGAGGAATACATGTAACTGTCCTCGGGCGTGTCGAGCCAGCGGTCGTAGATGGTATAGCGGGCGCCCTTGACGGCAGCCAGTTCCAGACGATGCGGCTCAACCAGCCACTCGTGGCGTGCCTTCTTCTCACCACGCATCACGCTATAGTAGTAGTCAAAATAGGAGCCGCTGGGCTTGTTGCACGAGATTTCCACAGACCAGTGCAACCCGTCGAGTGACGACATGGCATGAGTGCTTACTTTCTCGCCCATGATGTTCAATACCAGTTGCTCGTCGAAACTGGTGTTGTATTCCAAGTTGAATGATAGTTTCATATGCGTTAGTTATTGGTTCGTTGATAATAAGTTCGCATTTCAAGGTCAAAAGTACGATATTTTTGTCATATAGTCATCTCCTATGACTTACTTTCGGCCTTGCTAACTGCGCAAACGATTGCACATCCTACTGGTGCTTCATTTGGATGCCTTGATCAGGGAAACGCTCAAGGCACCTGCTACGAGCAATCCTCCAGCCACATACATCATGTGCCCCTGATCGCTGCCCACCCAGTGGAGAATGGTGCCTCCACAGAGGGCGGCGACAATCTGCGGCAGGCAGATAGTGCCGTTGAACAGTCCCAGATAGGCTCCCATGTGACCGTAGCCCTGCAAGGCGTTGGTGACGAAGGTGAATGGCATGGCCAGCATCGCAGCCCAAGCACAGCCGATGAGGAGGAAGGGGATGAACTGCAGGTATTGGGCCTGGATGACCATCATGAATGCCTCGCCAGTAGGTGCATCGACAACTGATACGGGGAAACTGAAGTGGAAGAAGGGGATGAGGGCAAAGCCCAGGCCGCCTAGTACCAGACTGGACGCATAGGCCATCTTGCGGTTCTTGAAGCGTGGAAGAATGGTAGCCCATGCCACGCTGCCCATAGCCTGAACGGCATAGAGTATGCCCGTCCAGTTGGCTGCCTCCTGATAGGCTTCGGTCTTAGGATCAGCCGTGCCCCATACGGTCAGCGACACAGCATCGACCACGTAGGTCCACATGTAGAGGAAGGCTGCCCAGCAGAAGAACTGTACCAGTCCGACCGTCCAGAAGGTAGAAGGGGCATTCTTCAGCAGGGTGAACCAGTTGGCCTTTTCCTCCTTCTGAGCCGTAGAGGGATTGTACTCCGCATACTCCTTTGGTGGCCACTCCTTCACCTTCAGCGTGGTGTAGAGTACGCACAGAATCAGAATGATGGCTCCGACGTAGAACGACCATACCACCGTGTCGGGTACGACACCATCGGGGGCTACGTTCTTCAGACCTATCCAGGCGAAGAAGAACGGGAACACGAATCCTACCACCGATCCTGCATTGCACAGGAACGACTGGATGCTGTAGGCTTTGGCTTTCTGCTCCTCGTTCACCATGTCGCCCACCATCATCTTAAACGGCTGCATGGCCATGTTGATGCTGGTGTCGAGCAGCATCAAGGCGAAGAGGCCGAAGATGAGCACGTAGGTGACGTTGCGCAGTCCCAATGAGCCTGCATTGGGCAGCAGGCACATCACGGCCACGGCCATGGCGACTCCTATAAATAAATAAGGTATACGGCGTCCGAAGCGTGTCCATGTCTTGTCGCTGAACGTGCCCACAACGGGCTGTACCAGAATGCCCATCAGCGGCGGCAGTATCCAGAAGAAACTCAGGTCGTGAGGGTCTGCCCCCAGCGTTCTGAAGATGCGAGAGATGTTTGCGCTTTGGAGTGCATAGGCTATCTGTACTCCAAAGAATCCGAAACTCAGGTTCCAGAGTTTCCAAAAACTTAAATTCGGTTTCTGTTTCATGTTGTTGACCCCCCGAGTCAGGGGGTGGTGGTCTGAACAAGCGTTCATCAGACTCATCTAAACATTATTTCAATATATGGATGTCTGCGCTTGTTCAGACCTCCATCCCCCTGACTCCGGGGGCTTTCTCACCTTGTCGTTCCGCGAATAATGAGGCGGGTACGGACGATGCGCCTCTCTGTCTTGGCCTTGGGAATGGTACCCTCCACCTGGCCGATGAGGATGCTGGCAGCCTCTTCACCCACCATGACACCACGCTGCTCGACGGTGGTCAGCATCGGGTCGCAGGCCATGGCGCGGTCGCCGTTAGTGAATCCGCAGATGCTGATGTCTTCTGGAACCCGTAGCCCCATGCGCTTCACCGCGTGGAGGATGCCGATGGCCGTGTCGTCGTTTACGGCGAAGAAGGCGTCTGGGTAGTAGTCGCCGTCAAACAGTTCGGGGGTGATGATCTCAGCATCCATACGATTGTCGCAGATGCGGGTCAGACACTCATCAAACGGCAGCCTATGTTTCAGCAGGGCATCCTTATAACCATTAAAGCGGTTCTTCGCTATCTCCAGATTCATCTGGGAGCCATAGTAGGCAATACGCCTGCAACCAGTCCTGATCAGATATTCCACCGCATTGAAAGCCCCCGTATAGTCATCGACCACCACACGGCTGGCGTTCACGCCCGTACATATCCTATCATAGAAGACCAACGGCACGCCGGCATCAATGAGGCGCTGGAAGTGCTCATAGTGATGGGTGTCCTTCGCCTGAGAGACAATGATGCCGCAAACCTTGTTCTCATAGAACGACTGGCAGAGGCGAACCTCACGTTCGTATTGCTCGCCACTCTGGGCTACCATCACGCGGTAGCCGTGGGCTTCGGCCTCCTCCTCGATACCTTTGAGGATTGTGGAGAAATAGTAGTGTACGAATTCCGGTACAATGACGCCAATGACCTTCATGGGTTGAACGCGACTGTGGCGCAATGACTCGGCAATGGTGTTAGGAGTGAAATGATGCTCTTGGGCATACTGCTTGATGCGCTCCCGTTGCTCTGACGAGATGTGAGGCGAGTCCTTCAATGCACGCGATACCGTAGCGACGGAAACACCAAGTTCCCGTGCTATGTCCTTCATTGTCAGCGTCGTCTTATCGTTCATTAGGTTTCAGAACTTTAGATTGCAATGCAAATTTAGGCAAAACTTTTTCTATAAAGGTCTCCTTTGGTCATTTTATTGACAGGAGTTGTATGCAAACGATTGCATTTGAATAGATAACGAATTTTATAAAAAAAAAGTACAATGAGAGTAAATAAAACTTACCTTTGCACCGAAAGAAGGTCTATATAACCAATTGCAAATAATAATACTAACTAAATTTTAAACCTAATTAAATGTAATGATGAAGCAGGTAAACATTAGATTACCGTTCAGGTTGATGGCACTCGTGGCCTGTCTGTTCCTGTCGGTAGGAGCCTTTGCACAGATTACTGTTAAAGGCCATGTGAAAGATGCTACAGGTGAGGCTATCATCGGCGCTACCGTTCGCGTGTTGGGTACCCAGACCGCTGCGTTGACCGACTTTGATGGTAACTTCACCGTACAAGCCAATCAGGGAGCCGACCTCCAAGTGACCTACATGGGTTATCAGGCTGCTACGGTGAAGGCTGCTCCCAGTGTTGTTGTGACTCTTCAGGAAGATGCCACCGTGCTGAATGACGTAGTGGTCATCGGTTATGGCGTTGCCAAGAAGAGTGACTTGACCGGTTCTGTGACCGCCCTGAAGCCCGACACGAAGAACAAGGGCGTCGTGGTGAACCCTCAGGACATGATGCAGGGTAAGATTGCCGGTGTGAGCGTTGTCTCTGACGACGGTACCCCTGGTGGTAAGATGAACATCCGTATCCGTGGTGGCTCGTCACTGAACGCCAGCAATGATCCTCTTATCGTGATCGATGGTGTTCCTATGGACAACAATGGTGTGAAGGGTGTGGCTAACCTCCTCTCGACCATCAACCCACAGGACATCGAGTCGTTCAACGTGCTGAAAGACGCCTCTGCCACCGCTATCTATGGTAGCCGTGGTTCTAACGGTGTTATCATCATCAACACGAAGAAAGGCCGCAAGGGTCAGGCTCCACAACTTTCGTATAGTGCTAGCGTGACCATCAGTAAGAACAAGAACACCCTCGACGTGATGGATGGTGACCAGTATCGCGCATTTATCCGCGACATCTGGGGCGAGGGTAGCGATGCTTACAACGCCATGGGAACAGCCAATACCGACTGGCAGGACCTGATCTACCGTACCGCCCTGTCTAACGACCACAATGTGACGCTGACTGGTTCTCTGAAGAATCTGCCATACCGCATCTCGCTGGGCTATACCGACCAGGAAGGTACACTGCGTACAGGTGATTTCAGTCGTTATACCGCTTCGGTGAACCTGAACCCCTCGCTGCTTGACGACCACCTGACGATGAACCTCAACGCCAAGGGCATGTATGCCCACACTGTCTATGCCGACGGTGAGGCCGTGGGCTCTGCTTTCCGTATGGACCCCACTCAGGATCCCTATGCCTATACTTCGCAGTATCATAAGAATCTGCTGGGTGCCCTCGAAGCCAGCACACTGCAAAACTTCGGCGGTTACTTTGAATGGCCTCAGGCTGGTGCTTATGGAGACCCTGCTTGGCCCTACACCTACAACAACCTGGCCACGAAGAACCCGCTGGCTATCCTCGACGAGCGTTCAGAGTCAGCCCACAGCCGTTCTTTCATCGGCAGTGCCGACATTGACTATAAGATCCACGGCTTTGAGGATCTCCGCTTGCATGTGACCCTGGGTGCTGATATCTCCAAGGGTACTCAGTATCGCTCTGCTACATCGGCCTCGCCGCAGTTTATCTACTTCGGATCCAACGGTTCTGAGACCATTACCAAGCGTAACCTGTCACTCTCGGCCTACGCACAGTACTATAAGGACTTCAATGAGAACCACCACTTCGATATCATGGGTGGTTACGAGTGGCAGCGCTTCTGGCGTTCGCAGTATAACGACTATGTGGGCACTTATCCCTCTACCAACGCTACCAAGGCAGGTGAGGAATATCCCCATACACCTTATGTATTCAAGACTGAGAACTATCTCGTGTCGTGGTTCGGACGTATGAACTACACGCTCATGGAGCGCTATATGCTCACCGCTACTCTGCGTAACGACGGATCGTCACGCTTCCACAAGGACAACCGCTGGTCGCTGTTCCCCTCTGTGGCTCTTGCATGGCGCATCAACCAGGAGGGCTTCATGAAGAATGTTGAATGGCTGAGCGATGCTAAGTTGCGTCTGGGTTGGGGTAAGACCGGTCAGCAGGACGTGAACAACGACTATGCTTGGATTCCCACCTACTCGATGAGCACTGGTACCAACGGTTTCTATCCTCTGCTCGACGTCGATGGCAAGCAGGGCGTGCTCTATCGTCCTGATAACTATACGCCCGACCTGAAGTGGGAGACCACCACGACCTATAACGTAGGTCTCGACCTGGGCTTCTTCAACCAGCGTCTCACCCTGGGCGTGGACTACTACTATCGTAAGACTACCGACCTGCTGAACTATTCGCCCACCGTAGCCCTCTCGGCTTATCGTAACCAGGCATGGCAGAACATCGGTTCGCTGAAGAACACTGGTGTGGAAGGTAGCATCGGTATCAAGGCCATCCAGACCAAAGACTGGTTCTGGCAGATTGACTACAACATCACTTACAACAAGAACGAGATTACAGACCTGACTGGTGCCACAGCCGATGGTTCGCCCATCCCTAACACTGGCATCAAGATTGGTACTGACAAGTATCTGGAATACCATCAGGTGGGCCATCCCGCTAACTCCTTCTGGGTGTTCCAGCAGGCATACGATGAGAATGGCAAAGCCCTTGAGAACGTGGTTGTAGACCGTGACGGTGACGGACAGATTACCAACTCCGACCGCTACTTCTACAAGAGCCCCGCTGCTCCTGTGACGATGGGTCTCAGTTCACGTCTGGAGTACAAGAACATCGACTTCGGCTTCTCACTGCGTGCAAGCCTTGGCAACTATGTGTTCAACAACATCGAGTCTGGCCAGGCTAACGTACAGCCCAATGAGGTATGGTCATCATCGAACTACCTCTCCAACCGTCCAGTGAGGTCGGTGGAGGATGGCTGGCAGACCTATACCCTCACCGCTCAACTCTCAGACCGTTACGTACACAATGCCTCGTTCCTGAAGTGCGACAACATCACGCTGGGCTACTCGTTCGACAAGTTCCTGGCTGGCGAGAAGTACAAGGGCATCAACGGCCGTGTCTATGCTACCGTCTCTAATGTCTTCACCATCACTAAGTACAAGGGCCTCGACCCCGAGGTGTTCAGTGGCTATGACAACGAGATGTATCCGCGTCCCATCTCATTCATTATGGGTCTTAACCTGAATTTCTAAATATAAATAAGGAGTATAGAATATGAAACATATTATAAAAAATATCATTCCGATAACAGCACTCACACTGGCACTCGGTATGACTTCATGCACGAAAGACCTGGACGTGACCCCCATCAACCCCAATCTGGACACTGAGGTCAACATCAACGGTCTGTTCAACAAGTGCTATGCTAATATTGGCCTGCCTGGTAACGGTGGAGCCAATGGCGACTGCGACATCGACGGTCTCGACGGCGGTACCTCTGGCTTCATCCGTCAGTTGTGGAACTCAAACGAACTGACCACCGACGAGGCTATCTGCAGTTGGGGTGACGATGGTATCGAGCAGTTCTGCTACAACACATGGGATGCCAGCCACCCGATGCTCAATGGTTACTACGCCCGTCTGACCACAGGTATCTCCTATTGTAACCACTATTTGGAGATTGCTGGCGGCAACAACGCCACGATGACGGCTGAGATCCGATACATCCGCGCCCTGCACTACTATATGTTGATGGATGCCTTCGGCAATATCCCCTTCGCTACGACCCTCACCGAGCCTGAGCAAATCAGTCGTAAGGATGCCTTCGCTTGGATCGAGAAGGAGTTGAAGGAGTGCGAGGCTGACCTGAGCGAAGCCAAGGCTAAGAAGTCGAGCGATGCCAACTATGGCCGTGTGGACAAGGCTGCTGCTTGGATGCTGCTGGCTCGTCTCTACCTGAACGCTGAGGTCTACACTGGTGAGGCACGCTGGCAGGATGCCGCCACCTATGCCAAGAAGGTGATTGACTCCGACTATCGTCTGAACACGGAAGGTAAGAATGGCTGGAGTGCCTACCAGATGCTGTTCATGGGCGACAATGGCGAGACCGATGCTGCCTACGAGGCTATCTTCCCTATCCTCTGTGATGGTCTGACCACCACCAGTTGGGCTACCTCACTCTATGTTATTGCCAGTACTTATGATGCTGATATGCACAGCAATCCCAACGATGGCGTGGCCACCAATGGTACAGGTCAGAACTGGGGTGGTAACCGTGCACGCAAAGACTTGGTGCTGAAGTTCTTCCCGAATGGAGTTCCTTCTGAAGTGCAGTGCGCACAGGCCTACGACATGAAGGACGCTGCTGGCGACGATCGTGCCTTGTTCTGCAGTTATGGTGAGAAAGATAAGGAACCTGATCCCCGCTCCCTTGACAACGTAAAAGGCTATGCTGGTGATTTCAAGGACGGCTATGCCGTGGCTAAGTTCACCAACTTCAAGACCGACGGTTCTGCAGGTAGCGACGCAACCTTCCCCGATGCCGACTTCTTCCTGTTCCGTCTGCCCGAGGCTTATATCACCTATGCAGAAGCCACTGCCCGTCTGAACGGCAACCAGGCCACTGCTGAAGGTGTGAAATACCTGAACGACCTGCGCGAGCGTGCTAACACCACCACGAAGACTGCCTACACCACTGATGATATCCTTGACGAGTGGCAGCATGAGTTCTACTTTGAAGGCCGCCGCCGTGTAGACCTGATTCGCTACAACAAATTTGGTGGCGACAATAACTTCAAATGGACCTGGAAGGGTGGTTTGAAAGAAGGCCGCCAGTTTACTGCTGATAAGAATATCTTTGCCATTCCTGCAGAGCAGGTGAAGGGCAATATCAAGCAGAACCCTGGCTACTAAGAAGAAAACAAGTAAAACGGTAAAAAAGATAATAAGATGAAAAAGATATTTAAGTCAGCATTACTGCTCGCTTGTGGTGCATTCGTCTTTGCCGCCTGTTCAGACGACAACGATTCGAATCCCACCGTCAAGGTGCCCGCATCCATCGAACTGTTCACGCCCGCTCTTGCTGAGACTGACATCGACTTGGCTAACTCTTCGGGCATCAACCTCGTGTGCACCTATCCTGACTATGGCTTCCCCGTATTGAAGACCTATTCCGTGGAGGTGTCCACCGATCAGAATATGAGCAATGCCAAGACCCTGTCGCAGACCTTCGGTGAGCCGAAGATGACCATCGATGCCGCAGAGTTGGCTAGCATCCTCACCACCATGGAGGTGGAGCAGGGTAAACTGGAGGCAGACTTCCCCATGGTTATTCCCGTCTACCTGCGTGTACGTGCCGCCATCAATGCTGGTGGCTCGGCTTTAGAATCGACCGAGGTAGTGTCGAATGTGGTGTCTCTGAAGAAGGTTCACCTCGTGTTCTCATTGCCTCCTGTGAATGTGCCTGAGAACCTCTATATCACTGGTAACTTCTGTGGCTGGAGTTGGGATAGCGATAAGTGCTTCCAGATGCAGCGCGTATGGGGTGCCCGTGATGGCAAGAACCAGAGCGACGTCTACTGGAGTCTGGTATTCATTGACGATGCCGGTATCAAGTTTAACAGCGCTAAGGACTGGGACGGCGGTGAGCAGGGCTTTGCCGATATCACCATCGACGGCGACCTGGCTGGCGAGATCCAGAACGGTGACGGCAACATCGCCTCCAGCGCACCGAAGTGGTACCTGATGATTGTCACTGCCAGCATCTCTGGTCGCGACGTGAAGTACAACGTGACCTTCAACCAGGCTGCCATCCGTCTGATGGGTACTGTCACTCCTGATGCTGCTTGGGCTGAGGATGAGGCCGACGACAACCGCCTGTTCTCTATTCCTGAAACTGCCGACGGTGAGTTCGTGTCACCTGCATTCTCTCATGATTCGTCCGGCGACGGCGGTGTACGCTTCTATGTCAAGGTGCCTGGCTACGACTGGTGGAAGTCTGAGTTTATCGTGCTTGACAACAAGATTGTCTTCCGTGGCACTGGCGACGACCAGGAGCGTGTGGAAGGTACTGCTGGTCAGAAGGTTTACCTTAACTTTGCCAAGGGTACTGGTGAAATCAAATAACTAACCTCAAAACGAAGTATTGTATGAAAAAGATATCATATATTATGTCAGTCGTTCTGGCAGGCCTGTTCTTCACGGCCTGCACAGAAGACTACACCGACTGGGCTGCACAGCCGGCACAGCCCACAGGCGAGGACGCTGTCAGCATTCCCGGCTATACCGCCTCTGCAACCGGTGCCGTCGACCTGAACACTGCTGGCGACGCTATCTCACTACTGGCTTTGAGCCAGTCTGCCCTGCCCGAGGGTTTCACCATTCAGAACATCCGTCTGGAGATTCCCGTGGGTGAAGAGACTGTGACACTCACAGCCGACGAGAATGGTACGTTCTCGAAGAGCGAAATTCAGGCTATCATCGAGAAGGCATACGGCAAGCGCCCTGTGAATCGTGTGTTCGATGCCCATGTCTACTGCAATGCTGTGAAGAACGGACAGGCCGTGCTCATCGACGCAGGCACTATCAAGTTGAACCTCACGCCAGAGGCTCCTCAGATCTCGGAGAACTACTACCTCGTGGGTGGTCCTCAGGACTGGGGTGAGTCGGCTAAGAACAAGTCTCAGAAGTTCTCACATAGTGGCAAGGACGTGTATGAGGATCCCATCTTCACTATTGTTATCAATGCCAACGAGGGCGACACTTGGTTTGCCATCGGTGACGACGAGGCTTGTGAGGCTATCGCTAACGACAATGACTGGTCGAAACTCTTGGGTACTACCAAGGGCGACGGCAATACCGACCTGACAGGTACTCTCGACCGCCGCTACAACCTGAATGACAATGGTTCGTTCTGCGTACCTGCCGGCAACAAACTCATCAAGGTGACCATTGACATGATGGACTATGCCTACACTATCGAACCTGTGAACATCTCAGAGAATTACTACCTCATCGGTGGTCCTGGTGACTGGAACGACTCGAAGGCTCAGAAGTTCTCTCACAGCGACAAGAGCGTGGTCGACGATCCCGTCTTCACCTATGTCTTCGCAGGTAACGGTGGCGATATGTGGTTCGCATTTGGTGACGACGAGGCTATCGAGGCTGTTGGACAGGGTACTTGGAACAAACTCTTCGGCACGAAGGGCGACAGCAAGGATCTCAGCGGTTCGTTCGACCGTCGCTACAACCTTGACGGCGACCACTCGTTCTGCGTTGACGGACTGGCAAAGTTCTACCGCTTCCAGGTGAATATGGCTGAGATGACCTATACCATCACTCCGCTCAACTTCGCTGAGTATTTCTATGAGATCGGTGGTGAATCTGGATGGGGCACCTCACATCCCCTCTATGGTGGAGCAGGCGACGGCAAGTATCTGGGCTACTACTACCTGAATGGTCAGTTTAAGTTCAAACCCAATGCCGACAACTGGAATGACGACCTGGAGTATGTCAGCGGTGACAACATGAGCGGCTCGCTCACCGACAGTGGCAGTGACAACTGTCCCGATCCAGGTGCAGGCTTCTATCAGATCAACCTCGATGCAGGTAACCTGTCCTATAGTCTGACCAAGGTGGAGACCATCAGCGTCATCGGCGACTTCAACGGATGGGGCGGCGATGTAGACCTGACCTACAATGTCGAGGAAGGCTGCTGGGAAGGTACGGCAGAAGTGAACACCAACGGCTTCAAGTTCCGCATGAACCACGACTGGTCTATCAGTTGGGGTGGCAGCGGCAGCGGCAAGGCCTACGACAACCTGACCCAAAATAATGGTGACAACATTATTGTTGATGAGGCAGGTACTTACAAGTTCCAACTTTACATTAGTTACGAGGGCAACAACCGCGTTGTCATCACGAAGCAATAATATTCTGTGAAGGGTGAAGGGCGAAAGGTGAAGGGATAATAGTCCTACTATTGAATCCTCTAACCTCCCTTCACCCTTCACTTTTCACCTTTCTTTATAAGTATGAAAAGAATCCTTACTTCTCTTTTATCACTCTTTGCAGTGATTACCATGTCGGCACAGGGATGGCCGGCACAATATGGCGGTGTTATGCTGCAAGGCTTCTACTGGGACGGCTTCGAAGACTCTCAGTGGATTGTGCTTGAGCAGCAGAGCGACCATCTGGCAGGCACCTTTGACTTGGTGTGGCTGCCACAGAGTGGCAACTGTGGAGGCACGTCGATGGGCTATGATGACCTCTACTGGTTCGAAAACTACAACAGTTCTTTCGGCAACGAAGAGGAACTGCGCTCGCTCATCACCACCTTCAAGCAGAAAGGCATCAAGACCATTGCCGACGTGGTCATCAACCACCGCAAGGAACTCTCTAACTGGGTGGTCTTCCCCAGAGAGACCTATAAGGGGGTGACTTATGAAATGAAGTCCACCGATGTGGTTTCCAATGATGATAAAGGTGCTACCAAGACCTGGGCCTCACAGAATGGTTACACCCTCAGTTCAAATACTGACTCAGGCGAAGGATGGGATGGCATGCGCGACCTTGATCATAAGAGCGAGAACGTGCAGACCATCGTCAAGGCCTACCTCGATTTCCTGAAGAACGACCTTGGCTATGCTGGTTTCCGCTATGACATGGTGAAAGGCTATTCGGCCTCGTTCACAGGTATGTACAACACCGCTTCGGCACCTGAGTTCTCCGTGGGTGAGTGTTGGGACGGTACGGAGACCATCCGCCGATGGATTGACGGAACGAAGGTGAATGGCACTATTCAGAGCGCCGCCTTCGACTTCCAGTTCCGCTATACCGTGCGTAATGCTGCCAATAACGGCACTTGGACTAAACTTTCTGCACAGAACGATAACAACTGGCCGCTCGTAAGTAGCAACTATGAGAATGGAGCCTATCGCCGCTATGCCGTGACTTTCGTAGAGAACCATGACACGGAGAAGCGTCCTAATGCTGCTCAGGACCCGCTGAAGAAAGATACGCTGGCAGCCAATGCCTACCTGCTGGCCATGCCTGGCACGCCCTGCGTCTTCCTCACTCACTGGCTGGCTTATCCCACCGAGATCAAGACGATGGTGGCTGCACGTAAGTTTGCGGGCATTCACAACGAGAGCACTTATTCGGGACTTTATTCTGCCTCGGCTTACTACTCCGCTGCCATTAAGAATAATGACGAGAACCGCCTGTTGGTGGCTGTGGGTAACATTGCCACAGTAGATACTAAGGTGAAGGCATCCGACTGGACGAAGGTGCTCAGTGGTTACCATTACGCTTATTACCTGCCCTCGTCGCTGAATACGGCATATGTTGACCTGCCTTCGAGCACCTATACAGGTGAACAGAAGGCCCTGCTCACAGCCGTAACGACAACAGCAGGTGCCCAGTTGGTGTACACCACCGATGGAGAGAATCCCACCGCTTCAAGCACCAAGGTGGCCAGCGGTACCACCATCACCATTCCCGTTGGTACCACCACCCTGAAGGTGGGCCTGCTCATTAATGGTCAGGTGAGCGGTATCGTAAGCCGCACTCTGGTGGTGAAGAAAAAGCAGGAGCAGCAGGATGTCGTCATCCCGTCTTTCTGTACCGTTAATGACGGAGAGATATGCGCCTTCTTCGAGGCACCTGTCTCATGGGGCAGCCAGATTAATGTCTGGGCTTGGATGAACGGTGGCGATGGAAGTAACTATGTGGGCACAGGCTGGCCTGGCGTCCGTGCTACGCTGCTGGGAACGGCTGACAATGGCAATAGGGTGTTCAAGTGGACGTCAACAAAGACGACGGCCCCTGACAACATTATCTTTAACAACGGATCGAGTCAGACTGCCGACCTGCCATTCACCAATGGCGGTTACTACACCAAGGACGGTAAGAAAGGCGTGGTCACAGGTATCGTGACGCCTCAAACCTCAAACCTCAAACCTCAAATCTCAACCATTTACGATTTGCAGGGTCGTAGGGTCAGTCAGCCCAAGGCTGGAGTATACATTATTAATAATAAAAAGGTGGTTATCAGATGATAAGAACCATAGTCCTGGCAGTCCTGTGCTGCCTCGCCACTACTGTCGCTGCCCAGCAGAAACGCCTGCTGGGTGGCGACATTTCGTTTCTTCCCTCCTATGAAGAGGCAGGTGCTGTATATAAAGATGAGCATGGCCGTCAGGTCGAAGTGCTGCCTTTCCTGAAGGAGCGCGGGTGGAACGCCATGCGGGTGAGGCTCTTCGTCAATCCTGCTCTGGCCTCTGACTTCAGCAAGGGCGAGGGCGTCTGTCAGGACTTGGACTATGTGCTCCGTCTGAGTCGTCGTATCAAGGAGGCTGGCTATCAATTGATGCTCGACTTCCACTATAGTGATACCTGGGCAGATCCAGGTAAGCAATTCACACCCAAAGACTGGGAACATGGTGACAAGGACGTGTTGGCTGACAGCGTCTATGAGCATACGCGCCGTTCACTGCTGGCCCTGAAAGCCGTCAATGCCGAGCCGGAACTGATTCAGGTGGGCAATGAGATTACCAATGGCATGTTGTGGCCTACTGGCAAGATTGATCCGACGAAGGATGAGGGGTGGGATGTGCTCTGCGCATTTCTGAAGGCTGGTTGTCGTGCCTGTCGTGAGGTCTGCCCGCAGTCCAAGATCATCATCCATACTGAGAAGGCCGGCAACTGGGATATCACGGATTCCTACTACAGGCATCTTCGCCAGTATGATGTAGATTACGACATCATCGGACTGAGTTACTATCCCATGTGGCACAAGTCAATTCCTAACTTAGGCGTGACGCTCAACCGTCTGCAGGAGATGTACCCCGACAAGCCTGTGATGATTGTTGAGACGGCGGCTTACTATTCCCATGAGCGTGATCCTTGGGCCAAGCCAGGACAATATTCTGAGTTTTATCCCATCTCGCCTAAGGGGCAGAAGCAGTTCACGCGCGAACTGATGAAAGAACTGAAAAAACACGAAAACGTAACTGGCGTGTTCTGGTGGTACCCAGAGGAAAACGGCTATCAGAACAGTGTCACTGACGGGTGGCTGAACCGTGGACTCTTCGACAACAAGACGGGCAAGGCTTTGCCCGCACTCAAGGCTTTCACTTTCTGACCACGAACCAGGCGTGCATGACCAGTGTTGTCAGCAGGCCATAGTGACGGCGCATCACGTCGAACCTTTCTTTCAGCGAGGCACGATGGTTCTGGGTGGTAGCCCCTTCTTCGGTATAGTTGGCCACTATCATGCCTATATTAGATAGTGGCAACCCCATGCGCTCACTCTCACGCATCACCCGGATGCACCAGTCCACATCGGCTGAGAAGCGGTAGCGCAAATCATACTGTAGGTTCTTGGCGATGTCCGTTCGGGCATAGAAAGCCTGATGACACACCAGCATACCGTGTCGGAACAAACGCCAATTGAGTTGTGCTGGCGGTTGCAGTCTGCGCGGATGCAGATAACGGCCCTCATCATCCACGATGTCGGTATTGCCATAGAGCACGCCAGGCAGTCCGTCTGATGGATATTCGTTGAGTCGGCATTGATGGACAATCTCTTCCAGCGTGTTGGCATTTGGGAAAAAGTCACCCGCATTGAGGAACACCACGTAATCGCCCGAGGCCTGTGTCAGTCCTTTGTTCATGGCATCATAGATGCCGTGGTCGGGTTCTGACCGGATGATAACCTTATGCTTGTTGTCAGAACTGTCGCTTCGCTGTTTATACTGTTCGGCCAATGCCAGCGTCCGATCCTTGGAAGCACCATCAACGATCAGGTGTTCCACACCTTCGTATGTCTGGCTACATACGCTGTCAAGCGTACGCTGCAACACCTTCTCGGCATTATAGGTGATTGTGACTACAGAAAAGCGTATCATGTTCTATATGAGAATTCTTATAGCGTCTTAACAATCTTTGCAGGATTGCCTGCCACAATACAATTGTCGGGTACATCGTTGAATACTACAGAGCCTGCTGCAATCTTTACGTTGTTGCCAATATGGATGCCACCGTAGACGATGGCCCCAGTATATATGGACACATTGTTGCCAATAGTGGGGCGTCCTCCCTTGCCATTACCTAGTGTCACCAACTGAAGGCAATAGAAATTGTCGCCAATGCTCTCGGCATTCAGGTATGTGGCATAGTTGTGCTCAAAATGAGCCCCAGGACCAATGGACGGACACCAGATGTTCAGCGTACGCTCTGGGGGCAACAGCCATTGGATGGGCGCTGACAGGTATTCGCCAATTCTGTAGTAGAAGAGGTTGCGGAAAGTACGTTCACGTGTACAGGCCTTGATGAAGTTGAGTATTGTCGGCTTGCCGTCCTGTACTTTCTGCAGGTCGGCGGCAATCTTCTTTCTCTTGGCGAGGAAGATAGCGATATGGGGCAGCATACGTAATGTCGATGCTGAAAGAATTAGCGCTTGTGTTATTGGGTTCATCAGTCAGGCATTTTAGTTTCTTCCCTTCCTTCATATATCTCAATATACCGCTTTGCCACACTCTGTTGCGAATAGTTGTGCATAACCTTTCGCAGACATTCATGACTGAGTGTTTCGTAATCAGCCTCTTTTAACACATAGTGTATGCCATGTGCCAAGTCGGCAGCATCTTGGAAGTCAGCCACATAACCGTTGGTATGATGGTCTATCATTTCAGGGATGCCACCTACGCGGAATCCCACACAAGGCACACCGCAAGCCATCGCTTCCATGATGGTGTTAGGCAGATTGTCCTCTAACGAAGGCAGCACAAAGACATCAGCAGCATTATATACATTGACGATTTTCGTCGGGTCGCTGATATAGCCAAGCGGATAAGATGGTAAAGCCAACTGCGAGGCCACTTCTTCTGCATGTCCTCCCAGAATGGCAATGCCTGTGTCCTTTTTCATGTCAGGATGCTTCTCGACCATCTGACTGATAGCATCGACGAAATAACTGATTCCCTTGCGCGGATCAGTGACACGCTGGGATACAAAGAGTATGATGCGACGGTCGGTTGGTAATCCAAGTATTTGGTGGGCCTTTTGTTTGTCTTGAGGACGGAATAGGCGCGTGTCAATCGTGTTGGGGATACTGACAATGCGCTGGTCTTTGAGTAGGGCGCTCTTTCTGGCTTCATCTGCCAGCCAGCCACTGCAACATACATATATAATATGTTGTCCGCTGAGCATTTGCACCTTGCCCTTCCATACCTGCTTCGCCAAATTGCTATTGGTCAGTAACGGACACTTGACACATTGGGACTGATATTGCTTACAGCCACGAGCATAATGACAGATGGCAGTCGCCGGCCAGATGTCATGCATTGTCCATACCACACGTTTGCCGCTCTGAAGAATTTTGCGGATATCCTTCAGCGACAACATGCCCTGGTTGATCCAATGCAGGTGGATGACGTCGGCTTCCTGGAATTCTGGCAGACGGGTGATGTCTGTACCGCAGTTGGCGATGTCTATCTCGAACAGATGGTCGCGCTTCAGGTGCAGATGCAGCCAGATACAGAGGCGTTCCCACATGAAATGCCAGCGAAGTCGCCATGTCTTGGGTAGTGCGCAGACGGAAAGATTCGTGGTTTCTTTGTCGCGTACCAGCATCTTGGCCTTCACACCGTTGTTGTTCAGTGCTTCCATCAGGCGGTTGGCTGCTACAGCAGCCCCGCCCGTGCGTTCGCTCGTGTTGACTATCAGTACCTTCATCAGCCTGCAAAGTTACGAAAAAAGTCTGTAACGAAAGACGGATTACAGAAGATTAACGCAACTCGGCCTGTAATAAAGGCAAGACGGGAAAGAACGAGGAAGTTCAAATTTGGACTAAAAGCAAATTGGGGAGGATTGGTGAAGGAGTTAGGTTTCCAAATCGTAACCTCATTTAGCCATCTCCTTCATCTTTGTGATGACGCTTTTGAAGCTCGTCAGCAGTTCTTCGACGAGCGAAACGGCAAGCCGATTACCTCGTAGGTACTGCGCTCAATTGATATTACTTCCATGTTTTTTTCGTTTTTGAAATTTGCAGGCAAAGGTACATTATGATTTCCGGATAAGATCACTCTAAAAATTCCTTGTTGTGAAATAACAATTCATGGAAACAAAACCGAATGTCTGCCGAGCTTGCTCATCAGAAAGCAGACAAGCATCTTTGTGTGGCACTCCATAGAAAAGTGCGTATTAGGCTACACCCTTCTAAGGGACCTGATTGCAGAATAGGACAAGATTCCCATCAAATAGAAAGACAAGGTATAACTAGCAGAGGCCAAGTTGAATAGTATTAC
>Ga0310695_10004920_pt1 | contig 23993 bp, 13 predicted proteins | sample RumenRJG_04DNA_FD_203882 | JGI IMG/M metagenome (GOLD analysis project Ga0310695, IMG submission 203882) | Bovine rumen microbial communities from Lethbridge, Alberta, Canada - RJG_04 (v2) (version 2) | ecosystem: Host-associated > Mammals > Digestive system > Stomach > Rumen | place: Canada...
ACCATCCCATTAACATATACCATCCCGAGGGCGAGTACCTGAAAGGACTCGTGCTGTATGTTGAATAGATAGCCGCATCAGCCTTTATGTTCGACCCTAAAGCCTTTCTCTCCACCGTTTCGCAGTTCGCCACACACCAATGTGGCATGAACAGCGACGCGCTCTACCTCGTTGCACTTTCCGGCGGAGCCGATAGTGTGGCTTTATTGCTGTCGCTCAAGGAATTGGGATATAGGGTTGAAGCGATACATTGCAACTTTCTGCTGCGTGGCGAGGAGTCGTTTCGCGATGAGAATTTCTGTAGAACGCTGTGCCGGAAGCTCTCGGTGGAGTTCCATCTGGTGCATTTCGACACGCGCCAGTATGCCGCACTCCACCATCAAAGCATTGAGATGGCGGCACGCAACCTGCGCTACAGCTACTTTGAACGCCTGCGCCGCGACCTCGATGCCGCCGGAATATGCGTGGCCCACCACCGCGATGACAATGTAGAGACTGTTCTTCTGAACCTCATTCGGGGCACGGGCATCAGCGGACTGACAGGTATGAGTCCGCGCAACGGCTACGTGCTGCGACCGATGCTCGGCTTGTCGCGCAGCGATGTGCTCGATTATCTTCGTTCAAAGGGGCAGGACTATGTTGTCGACAGCACCAATCTCGAAACTGTTTTCACGCGCAATGCCATCCGCCTTAAGCTCTTGCCGATGATGGAGACTGTCAATCCCTCGGCCCGGGAAGCCATCTCGCTCACAGCCAGCCATCTTTCTGAAGCTGCGAAGATGCTCGATGCTGCCGTTCAGAGTGCCGTTTCGCGCTGTTTCGACGGGCAGAGCATCGACCTTAGGCTCCTTTTTGCCGAAGCTTCGCCCGAGTATGTGCTTTTCTCAGTTTTGAAAGGCTACGGCTTCACGCCTTCACAGGTTTCCGACATCATGTCTTTTCTTCTGCGTCATGTCCATTCGGATGATTCGGCTGCCATGTCACAGCCTGCCGGAGGCGACTTCGTCACTCTGCCTTCTGGCCGCAGCTGGCGTTCGGCCACCCATCAGCTCGTTACCCACGGGCAGTGTTTGCTGATAGACAAGATTGAAAAGCAACAGTTCAAGCCGCTGAAGGTGCCCGAAGCAGGTGTCTACTGCCTTGCCGACGGCAGAAAACTGCGAGTGAGCCGACGCGTGGTTGATGGCGATTTCGTTGTTGAGCGAAGCAACAATGTGGCTTCGCTCGATGCAGCAAAGGTGGAGTTCCCGCTTGTTCTCAGGCTGTGGGAGCATGGCGACAGGCTCGTGCCGTTCGGAATGAGGGGCACAAAGCTCGTCAGCGACCTGCTCACCGACAGTAAGATGCCGCTGCCTGCCCGGCAGCGACAGCTGGTGCTGGCCGACGGCAGTGGCCGCGTGGTGTGGGTTGTTGGTCTGCGTTCCGACAACCGCTTCCGCATAGCTCCCGACACTCGTCAGGCATTTGTCGTAACGATAGAACAAGGCTGACAGCCCCTTACCGCTTGCCGAACCATCGGCGCAATAGGTGCCAGAGGTTGAGCCACGCATCAATGTTTCTTGTCATAGTGGTTATTGAGTATCTGTTCGGCTCTTTCGAGGTCTTCGGGGGTGTCAATGCCGACCGTTTCCACATCCGTCAGCCCCACCTTTATGCGGTATCCGTTCTGTAGCCAGCGCAGCTGCTCAAGGCTTTCGGCCACCTCTAAGGGCGACTGTGGCAGCTCGGTGACGCGGCAGAGCACCTCGCGGCGGTAGGCATAGAGTCCAATGTGCTTCAGGAAAGTGTGGCACGAGGCCCACTCTTCCTCGGCTTTTCCGCGGACGTAAGGTATCACCGAGCGCGAGAAGTAGAGCGCATTGCCTCTCAGGTCGGTCACAATCTTTGGCGAGTTGGGGTTTAGCAGCGCATCCGTCGAGGTAAACGGCTTGCCCAGAGTGGCTATCTCTGTCAGCCCGTCGTCGAAGCATTGCATGACAGTGGTCAGCTGAGAGGGCTGGATGAAAGGCTCGTCGCCCTGCACATTAACCACCACGTCGGGCCACAGACTCCTTGGCAGGGGGCTGATGGCCTGATTGTTGGGCGAGGCAAGGCCGCACACTATGTCGAGGGCCTCGCGAATGCGGTCGGTGCCGCTCTTGTGGGTGCTGCGAGTCATCACTACGCGCCCGCCGAAGACCTCTACGGAATGTGCTATGCGCTCGTCGTCGGTAGCCACCCACACTTCGTCAATCACTTCCGATACGCGTTCTACCACTCTCTGTATCACCGGCTTGCCACCAAGCAGGGCAAGCGGCTTGCCCGGAAAGCGCGTGGAAGCATACCGGGCAGGAATTATCGCCATGAATTTCATGTGGCGAAGTTAGCTGTTTTCTATGAAATAAAAGCACTTTTCCCACGACAATTAGCTCTCCGTAGCACGGCTCTTTCATTTAAGGCACAAATGCGAGTATAGTATTCCTTACCCGGTTCTGAGTGAGTCGGGTAATTCTGAAACCTTGCCAGATTTTTTAAATGGAAGAGCCGTGGACTCATCAGACATTTGCACTTGCTTGTTGCGCCCGCGATGCCCAAAAGAGTGCGTTGATTGTGAAGGTTTGTTAAAACAAACCGGGGGAGGGGTAAAAAACGTTAACGAGCTTATGGATTTACCACTCTAATGCCTGCAAAATGCTAACTTTGCGTGAAATTATTATCGAACAGACAATATTACTTAACTAAAATACAAAAATTAAAGAGCACAATGAGCAAAAGATTAACAATCGTGTTGGTGCTGCTATGCGCGGTGCTGACATCAGCGAGAGCTGGCTACTATTACAAGGTGTATGCCAACAGTAAATGGACAGACTGGATATATGCCGGTGAAAACAACTACATGCTGACTAACCTTAAAAATGGTGACAAAGTAAAAGATGATTTGGGCCAAGAGTGGAGTTTCTCTGACGTAACGAAAATTGAGCGCATGGCGTTCAAGGGTATTAAGGATAACCAATACAAGATATTAGATAATGCTGACTACAGTGTGTTCAAAGGCTTCAAAGACCATCTAAAGGAACTCTATCTGGAAGATTGGCAGAATACCAGCTGGGACTACTCCTACTATTTCATGAATATGACGGCATTGGAGAAAGTGAAGTTGCCCAACCATGATATCAGCATGGGCGGTGAAGGTGGCCTGTTCTGCGGTTGCGTAAACCTAAAAGAGGTGGAGTTCGGTACCAATACCCGAATTACAGCGATGAGCCCACGCACTTTTGATGCGTGTGAAAACCTGCCGGTGAGCGAAGTGCAGGAAATTTTGGACCATTTTACTGGTAGCAACATCCCTTATGCAACGTTCCGAAATTGTACAAAGAGCACCAGTGCTACCGGCACGCTCACTTTTCCCACTACAGTGAAAACCATCGGCGATGAGGCCTTTCTCTATTGCACTAAGGTTACGCAAATGACCTTCCCGACCAGTTCAACACCCTTGACGAGCATTGGTAATTTTGCATTCAACCACTGTGAGGCACTCCAGAACTTTTATGTTCAGGGCACCCCAAAAAGCATTACTTTCATCGGTGAGAGCGCATTCGACTCGTGCCTTCCGCTCACCACAGAGTCGGTGAACAACTACATCCTGGCCAACTATACGGGCAACACCATCCAGAAACGCACGTTCTACCATTGCGATCAGGCACTTAGCGAGCTGAAAATTCCTGCAACTATCACCAGCATTGCCGAGGAAGCCTTTGCCGAGACCTGGCGGCTGGAGAAGCTGGAGTTTGTTGATCGCGACGGTTCCTGCGAAATCGGCACGGCCGCCTTCCGCCCGCAGACCAAGGGTAACAGCGTAAACACCTGGCTGGGCTGCGCTGGCAGCGACGGCATCAACACGAAGGAAGGCTATGTACACTTCGGAAAAGGTAAATATAATATAGGTACGCGCGCATTCGAGAAGGCCGAGGCGCTGAACACCATCCGTGTGGTCGATGGAACGGAGATTACCGGTATCGGCGATGCTTGCTTCGGCGACTGCCGCAAGATTACCAGCCAGGCGGTAAACAACCTGCTCTCGAAGTTTACGGGAAAGCGCATAGGTACCTGTGCGTTCTATGGGTGTAACGGAAATGCAACCGTTAAATCCTTCTCAGGTAATGATGCCTACCTTACCACTGTTGATATTCCCACTACAGTGGAAACTATCGGCGCGGGAGCCTTCGGCCTCTCTGAAACAGCCACCATCAACCATATCATCGTTCACCGTGCGCAGGCTCCCACCTGCGAGACGACGAGTAATGATTTCGTTACCGGCAAGGTTCCAGTGTTCAAAAGCATAGAGCCCAACTATGTAACGATAGAGTTTAAGGATGCTGCCGCAGGTTATGCCAGCAACAGTACCAATGGCTACAAAAGCTACCAGCAGGACAACTCAGAGTTTCAGCGCCTGCTCACCAAGTCGCTCAGCGAGAATAGCGAGACCTACGATGTTTACCCGCAGATGCATGCCATCGTGAAGCTCACCCGCTCGTTTAAAACCGGCTGGAACACGTTGTGCCTGCCCTTCGGCTCGCCTTCTTATCCTAACGCACGCGACTATGACTGTGCTGAGATCTACAAGCGTGCCCTTAATCCCGATAATACCGATGGCTTTATGATAGCGGCCTACCGAGGATTGTACAAGAACCCCTCGGGCGATGGCGATGTGTTCTTCTTCCTGAAGTATGCCAACGTGGAGATTAACCCGCTTGATGAGTTTGAACCGCTGCTGGTGAAGATGACCGACACCGACGCGCAACGTGGCACCTATACCTTCACCGATGTTGATCTGAACTACGACAGGGACAAAAACCAACTATATTCCGCAGACGAGCTGAACACACTTGTAAAGAACGGAATGGTTAGCAGTTCCGGAAAATCCTTCTATGGCGAATACAACAAGGAGGCCGAGCCGTTCAAGAAGAACATGAACTATACGGAGTTCTACTTTGACGGTACCTTTCGCAAGCGAACCGGCTCCGACTTCATCACAGCCGGCGACTACATCATCCAGGACAATGCCTTCATCCTCTGCGACAAGGGGCATAGCTATGGGCTGAAAGCATTCCGGGGCTTCTTCAAGAAGAATACAGCTGCCACGACATCGGGAACCAGGGCCATTTCCATTCAGCTGATGAATGACGACCAGACTGCGACCGACATACTACACATTGAAGGCGGCGAGGTAGTCAGTGGTGGAGATGTCTTCACATTGGGCGGACAGCTGGTGCGTCGTAACGGAAACCTTCAAGGACTGGCAAAAGGAATCTACATTATTAATGGAAAGAAACAGATAGTAAAATGAAAGCAACAAAGAAAGCATACATAGCACCTTTCACGGAGATTATTCCCATAGAGATTGAAAACGTGATGGGCAACAAGGGCTCGATATTTGAGTATGGAGGAAAGAATGTTTCGAGCGTCGGCGAGAGTGACAACCAGAAAGTTGAGGACGGCCACGTGTGGGGCGATGCCAGGCAACAAAACATCTGGAGCCGGTGGGATGAGTAAGGCTCCGCTTGGAACCACGGGTAGCGGTGCCTCGGTTCCGCCGCCTGCGGCTCCATGCGTTGTTTCCCGCCAATCATGACGAACTACCTTTATAACTAACTATTGACTTTTTTATTAATTAACTTATTATTATGAAGCGTTTATCTTTACTTGTTATTTTGTGGGCGGCTCTTGTTGCGGCAGCATCGGCTGCACCCTACCTGAACGGCAAAGCCATGACCCACGAAGGAAGAGGCGTGTACTCCCTGTACGGCCAGTATGAGCGCGGAATGCGCATGGTGGTGAGCAATGTGGAAACCACCACATTCTACGTCTCGCCCGACTTCTATACCTATCATTCCGACGGCACGTGGCATTTCAACGCCATGACAGGCCGGTATAAAGTAATGGTTGATACCACCCACAAGCTGATGACCGCCTGCCCCATGGCTTCGGAGAGCAGTCAGGCCACCTACGACACCTCCTCCGGGGAAGGAGCGGTGTGGGTGATTGGTGACAATCTGGGTCAGCCATCCTACAAGACCTTTGGCTGCGACTGGAACACTGACCGTGCCATAGCCCTTGCCCCCATCGGCAACCATCGCTATCAGCTCACGCTCACGGCGGGGCTTACCGTAAACAGCAACTATCTCAACTTCAAGTTCTACCATCAAGCAGGGTGGGGCGGCGAGTTTGCGGCTTCCGGCGACTGTAAGGTAACCACCACGAGCAGCCTTATCGAAGTGGGTAGCGATGGCAACATCCATCTCAGAGAGGGGCAGTATCTTATGTCCGGAGGCTCCTATACCTTCATTCTCGACTGTGTCAATCCCAAGCAGGCCGTACTCACCGCAGCTCAGACCGCCGCACCCGCCACGGCCATCACCATCAACGGCACGGCCTTTCAGGGTTCCACCTACTACGGCACGCTCACTCAGGGCAGCAGCTACGTCTTTGAATATGGCGGCAGCCCCCTTCCGCAGAACTTCCGCTACGACCCCGACTTTTTTTCCAAGCAGAATGGCAAGGTAACCTTCAAGGCCGCAACAGGCAGCTACCGGCTCATCGCCGACATGCCCGGGCGTTTTATCACCGTGCAGGCTATGGAGAGTGAGACGGCTACGGCCACCTACGACACATCCTCCGGGCAGGGTGCTGTATGGGCCATAGGCGACACCGGGCTGGGCAAGCCCAACTATACACAATACGGCACCAACTGGGATCCCACTAATGCCCTTTGCCTGGCACAGATTTCTCCCAAGGTATATCAGCTTACGTTGGTTGCCGGAAAGCAGCTCCGAGCCGATAACCAGTATGTCAACTTCAAGTTCTACCATCAGGCAGGATGGGGCGGCGAGTTCTCTCCATCGGGCGACTGCCGCATCAACATGGCCGACAACGACGTGCTGCAACTCACCAACGACGGCAACGTGCAGCTAAAGAGCGGGAAGAGCCTGACTGCCGGACGGAAATATGTGTTTACACTCGACTGCTCTAATCCTACAAATGCTCAGCTCAGGGTGAACGTGGGTTATGAAGATGTGGAGCAGGTGGCTTTTGCCGGGGGTGCTTACCGACTCGTGAATGTCAACAGCAGTGGCAAGTCGGTGTTTGTGAAAGATGCTTCCTTCGACAACAATAAGGAACTCGTGGTCTGGACAGAGACCGACGTGCCGGCTCAGCAATGGCAGCTGGTGCAATTAGCCGACAAGGTGTATGCCCTGCAGAACGTTTACACCAAGAAATACATGGCTTGTAAAGGCAATATTGCCGATGGCGCAGAGGTGTGCCAGACCTATAGCACTGACGACACAAAGGCTGGGTGGGTGCTGACAGCCTCGGAGGGCACAGTAAGATTCTCGCCGGCCACCGATGGCTCGCTCTTCCTCACCCTCACGGCCACCACCGATGGTACGGTGCTCACACTCGCCAAAGGCAAGAGCGGCACCGATCTGCGACAGCAGCAGTGGACTTTGAGCGAGGTAGAACCCAAACTACACTTCGATCGTGAGGCAAGGAAACGCATGATGGATGGATACCTCGCCCAGTTCCTCCGCGACCGAGGCAACAACCAGCAGTCGCTGGGAGGCGGTGGCGGATGGGGCGATGCCGAGATGCTTGAGACAGTGCTCGATGCCTATGAAACCTCGGGTGATGCCGACTATCTCACCCTGTTCGACAAGGTGTTCAACTTCTTCAAGACCAACGTGGGTGATAAGTGGAACAAGCTCGTCTATAACGATACCTACAAGTGGTATGGCCACGACTTCAACGACGACGTGATGTGGATGATTATCGCCTCGGCACGCGCCTACCACCTCACAGGCAACACCACTTACCTGAACTATGCCAAGACCAACTTCGACCTCATCTACGACCGCGCCCTCAACCAGTGGGGCATGATGCGCTGGGCAGAGCAGAGCGGAGGCAAGAATGGCACCAACTCCTGCATCGACGGCCCCACAGAAGTTGCCGCCTGCTATATTGCTGAGGGCTTGGGCGACGAGTCGTACTATACCAAAGCCCGCAACCTCTATGAGAAGCAACGCCGCTTCCTGGGCAACATGTCGAGCGGACAGGTATATGACTGCTTCACATGGGATGCCGATACCAATCTGCCGGGAAAACCATCAGAGTGGGCCTCCACCTACAACCAAGGCACCATGCTCGGTGCGGCGGTGATGCTCTATAACCACTATGGCGACGAGCAGTACCGGCTCGATGCCGACAAGATAGCCGAATATAGCCGCAAGAATCTCTGCAACGCCGACAGCGTGGTGAAGGTTTGCCAGACCGTAGGCGGCGACCTGTGTGGTTTCAAGGGCATCCTGATGCGCTATCTGCGCCGTTACGTCACCGACCTGTGCCATACTGAACTGCAAAACTGGGTAACGAAGAGTGCCTTCCATGCCTATAACAACATGAACTCGAAACACTTCGGCCACTCGGCATGGCTCACCAAAGCTGCTGAAAACATGAAGAAGGGTGACGACAGCTACGACGGACAAGCCTTCGGCTCCTCAACGGCAGTATCGGCAGCTTTCAACGCCATGCTGCACGATGTCAGGAAGAATGCCTACGCCATCATCCAGGCCGAAGATTTCGACTACATTCAGAAAGCTTATGTGGTGAACCCCACAAGCGATTTCAACGACCTTGAGGTGGGCAGCATTGCCAACGATGCCTATCTGTGCTACAGCAATGTGGACTTCGGTAGCGCCACCGGTGAACGGGTGCTGATGCGCCTCTCGCAGAAGAAGAACAGCGGGCAGACCAATAAGATTGAACTCCACCTCGACAAGAAGGACGGTACAAAGATTGCCACTGTGGAGGTGCCTAACGGTGACGGATGGAAGACCATTAGTACGGCGATAACCCCAACAACGGGTGTGCATAACATCTACCTCGTGTTCAAGAACTCCGGTAGCAGCCAGGCTGACAACTACCATCTGGACTACCTGCAGTTTGCCACCAATGCACAGCCTTTAGCCTCGGCTGACGTTACCGACAACGGCGGCCTTCTGAAGGCCTCTGCCAGCGTAGCCGACCTTGCTTTGCTCACCGACAATAATCCGCTCACCAGTGTGACAATGACTAAGGGTGCCGCTGTTACCTACGAATCACCCGTAGGCGTGAGCCTCAAAGGGTATGCCATAGGCAGCGGTACCGATGCGGACACCCAGGATGCCAAGGCGTGGACGCTGCAAGCCAGCAACGACGGCAAGGCCTGGAAAGTAATCGACATGCAGGAGAACCAGTCGTTTGCTGCCCGCAACGCCAACAACTACTATGCGGTAAGCACCACGCAGCAGTTCACCCACTTCCGCCTTGTTGTGACGGAGAACGGCGGCGGCGACCGCTTGCAAATGAGCGAGTGGCAGCTCTTTGGCACAGCCATCTTCAACAACGATATTACTGCCAATGGCGGAACGGTGACAGCAACCGCTGCCACCGACAAGGATGCCTCTACAACGGCTAATGGGAAGGCAAATCTGACGGTGACCTATCAAGGCAAGGGAAAGGTTGTGCCCGTGCGTTATAGCCTTACGGCACCGGCAGACCCCGCTGCCGCACCCGCTTCATGGACGCTTTACGCCTCTACTGACGGGCAGCGCTGGCTGCCTATCGACAGCCGGGAGAATCAAGTCTTCCCCTATGCCGGCAGCTCGCAGTTCTATCCCATAGATGGAGCCACGGCCTGCCAATATTTCCGGTTGGAAGTGCTGGCCAATGGCGGAGCCGCCCAGACCCAGCTTGCTGAGCTGCAACTCTTCGGCGACACCGAGGATGCCACCAAGCTCTACAACGACATCACGAAGAATGCCGGAGTGCTCACCACTTCCGACAGCAACGCCGTGGCAGAAAACCTGACAGACAGCGATGTAGAGACCACCACGACGCTCGCCATCGACGGCGGCGCATGGATGCAATACCACTCGCCCATTGCCGCACAGGTGAAGGCCTACACCCTTTTCAGTGGCAACGACCTGAGCCGCGCGCCGAAAGCCTGGAGCTTGAAAGCGTCCAACGACGGCAGCAGCTGGACTACCCTGAGCACGGTGCAGGACGCTTCCTTCACCCTGCCTGCGCAGCAGCATGTGGAGAAGGTGAGCGATACTGGCAAATACCAGTATTTCCGTCTGGAAATTACTGAAGGAGCCTCCGAAGGAGAAGTGGAGGTGAGCGAATGGCAGCTGCATGGCATCTGCCTGTCGTCGGAGAGCCTCACCAAGCGTGGTGTCACCATCACCTCAGAGTGGGACGGATTCGACAACGAGGGAGTGAGCAACCTCAACGATGCCAACGTTGATACGAAATACTGCTACCGCAACTATGCCACCTCGTGGATAACCTACAAGCTCTCGAATGCCGCCGTGGCCAATATGTACGGCATTACCACGGCCAACGACAACGGCGACCGCGATCCCAGACGCTGGACGCTTAGCGGCTCTAATGACGGAAGCAGCTGGACCTTGCTCGACCAGCGTGACGGCGTTACCTGGTATGACCGCAAGACCACCCACTTCTTCCGCTTCCACAACTCCACCTCTTATAAATATTACAGAATGGATATCACACAGACCAACGGGGCCATTACCTCGCAGATGAGTGAGCTGCAGCTGCTGCAGATAGACGACAATGTTCCGGCGGCACCCAAACCCACCCACAACGCCGAAGACGTGGCTTCAGTGTATAGCGGAGCATATCCTTCTACTACCCTCTCGATGACAGGATGGGCTGCCTCTATTATTAAGACCAGCGGAAACGGACTCAACGAGGAAAGCCTCAACGGCGACAAGGCCCTGCACCTGAAAACCTATAATTTTGTTGCCTACGACTTCGGCAAGCACTACGACGTGACGGAGATGGACTATGTACACATCGACATCTTCCCCCTGAACCTCAGTAATGTAACCGTTCACCTCAATGTCAGCAACAACGCAAAATGGAACTGCCCGCTTACCTGCGGACAATGGAACAGCATAGATATTCCTCTCGCTGTATTCACCAACAAGGGTATCAACCTTGCCGACATCCTCTCGTTGAAACTTACTGGAAAAGACGGCAACGATGAAGACGGACGAAAGGAACTCTATCTCGACAATATCTACTTCTGGAAAGAACCCGCACAAACCGACGGACTCGTTGACCAAGGAGCTGATGCCAGCGGCAAACATGTGCTCACCGGAACCTGGAGCAATGAGGCCTTTGCCACCATCGACGACGACGACAAGGCTAATGCCTACGACCTTACCAGTGTGGCCTTCAGCGGCAAGGCCGATGTGGAGGGACTGACGCACAACCCCTACAGCGTGTTTGTGACTGAGCGGGAGGGAACGGTGAACCGCAATGAGGCCGTGCGCCAGAGCGACGGCAGCTACCGAGGCTATAACTATGTGTTTGATGAAGACGGCACCGACACTTCCAAGCATTACGACCTGAATACAGCCATTGCCCCCGTTACGGTTACAAACCCAGTATGGCGCCGACACTTCGGTGCGGCGGGCCATTATGCCACGGCAGTGCTGCCTTTTGCCTACGACCATATTCCTGGAGCCGAAAGTGGCACAAAATGCTACAAGATGACAACCTCTAACGGCAACGACGCTGATGTTACCTTGATGTTCACCGAAGTAAGCACCATTGAGGCTAACATGCCTTACCTTTTCTACGTCGGCTCTGAGAGCCTCGAGCTTACCGATGTGGGCACTGTTACCATGAATTACGATGAGAAACCTTTGTCAACGGGAATCGTTGACTTCGTGCCCAACTACCATCGACAGACGCTTTCGGGCGACTATGTGCTACCCGGCAATGTGATGAGCAAGAGCGACATCGTGTTCCATAGAGCAGACCAATGTACGGTAAATCCTTTCCGAGCTTATCTGAGCCGTGTTCCGGCAGGAGCAAGGTTGAACGTCCTCTTTGACGATGCCACGGGAATACGTGCTGCCACGGATGAGCAAGTGGAGCAAATCTTTGATATCTTCACCATCGACGGAAAGAAAGTGCGCACAGGCAGCCGCTCGTTGGAAGGAATGCCCAAGGGTGTTTATATCATCAATGGAAAGAAAACATCGGTGTTCTAAAAGGGAAAAAACACGACGAGAGAACCGATATGGATAATAAACAAATTAAAGCATTGAGTCAGCGGATGGCATTCCTGGTTTCCATACTCTTGCTTAGCGTCAGTATGGAAGGCCAGAATCTCTATGTAGGGTCATACAACGTACGCAATCAGAACGATACCGATAAGAATGCGGGGAATGGTTGGACAGAACGCTGCAAGACAATCTGTAGCTTTCTCAACTTTCAGCTTCCTGATGTCGTGGGCACGCAGGAAGTGAAAGTCAACCAACTCAACGACATGCTCAGTCAGCTCAATGGCTACGACTATGTTGGCATCGGTCGCGACGATGGAAAGACTGCCGGCGAATACTCGGCCATCTTTTTTCGCAAGGCAACGATAGAGAAACTTCAGGAAGGCCACTTCTGGCTCAGCGAGAATACCACGGAACCCAATGTGGGATGGGATGCGCTCTATCCGCGTATCTGCTCGTGGGGAAAATTCCGCCATAAGGTATCGGGGCAGGTGTTCTTCTTCTTCAATCTGCATATGGACCACATCGGAACCACAGCGCGCCGGGAGTCGGCAAAACTTGTGGTAAGCAAGATTAAGGAATATGCGGCCAACGGCGAACCAGTGGTGTTGACGGGTGACTTCAATGTTGACCAGAAAAACGAGATTTATACCATCTTCACCAACTCCGGCCTGCTGCGTGATGGCTTTATGTCGGCCCGACAGCGATTCTCGGAGAACGGAACGTGTACGGGCTTCGATGTGAACAGTGTCACCGACAGCCGCATTGACCATGTCTTTGTCACCGATAATCTTGAGGTGGCTCATTACGGTGTGCTGACACCCTGCTACTGGTCGGGCAGTAACGGCAGCTATACCTGCCGGATGAATTCCGACCACTTTCCTGTGATGGCAAAGCTCAAGTTGAGGCAGGACAATGTCCGCCGCGTGGCTCCTGCCATTGTGATGAGCAGCAGTTATGCCATGCCAGGTCAGCCCGTGACGCTCACTGCCAAAGGAGGCGATACCGAGGGAGCGTTATACCGCTGGATGCTACCCGACAATGCAGATGTGCTGGGGGGAGGGCTACATGAGGCGAGCATCACGCTGTCTTTTCCAAGTCAGGGCAACCATTCGGTGCAGCTTCAAGAAAGCTACAACGGAGTTTCGGCAGTGGCGAAATGTGTCATCGACGTGTATGACGAGGCTGGTTATAAGCAAATCGGCAATGTGGCCCTGCATAAGGGCATAGACTGCTATAGTGGTTCGACCAATTATAAGGAAATGCCCGGCAATATGCTCGATGGCGTGACAAGTCCGGAGGTGATTTACGAGAAATGGTGTTCTATCGGATCTGACCATTGGAGCGTGATTGACCTACGCGACAGCTACCGCATCTATGGCTTTCGCATTCATGACTGCAAGGCCGGACCAGAGAAAGGAAGTCCAAACTTTGGGAACTACCGCATAGCATTGAGCGACGACGGCCTGCATTGGCGGGAGGTGGTGAATGAGACCCATCGCGAGGGCGACGATGTAAAGACAGACTTTATCTCTCCCGTTACTGCTCGCTTCGTGAGAGTTAATCCTTGGGGTGAAGGTGAGTTTACCATGCGCATTTGGGAGTTTGAGGTGTTGGGCTACGATTTTAAGTCGCACCTCACAGTAGAGCCGCTTTCACTCTTTGGCTGGAACAGTGACGTGGTGGCAGAGGCTCTGCCTTCTGCCGCGCATGTGAGCAAGACGCTCGATGGCAAGGGGTGGGTGTTGTTCTCCAACAGTGTCCAGCGCGACGGTGCTATGCCCGACAACGGAAAACTATTCTCGGCAAGTGGGGCTTACTACCAGCTGGAAGACTATAGTCGGAATAATGCCGTAGTGATGGCAGAAGCTGATAAGCCTGTAACGTTGACACTCGCCTCACCGGCAAGGATGCAACGCTTCTATCTCTTGACGATGAGCGCTAATGGTAGTTCGAAAGTAGATGTTGCAGTAAACTACTCCGACGGTAGTACAGAAGTGAAGCAGTTTGATGTTGCCGATTGGTATAGTGCCACCCCTTCGGGTGAGGAGGCTTTCTACGGCCTTGGGAGGCTCATCACGACCACCAAGGACAAGTGGACTGCCGATGACCGCGACAATCGCCGGAATTTTAGATTGTTTGAACTTGCCGTTGATGCCAATGAGGAGAAGGCTGCTGTATCGGTGACGCTCACCAGCAGGAATGGCAATGCCATGCCCACCGTGCTTGCTCTTTCGGCTTCCACCATACCTCAGGAAAGCCCCACTACATTCGTAGGCCCTTCTCTTTCTTACGGTACTGGCAGACAGGCTAACCTGCTCAACAGGCATTTGTACAGGCAGGGTGACTTGCTGACGGTGGCTTTGCAGGATGCAGGCGAGCTGGCTGTATATGCTTGCAACGGAAAGAAAGTGTACGGTGGTATGGCTGGTAATAGCGGCACGACGCAAGTCAATACTGATGGCTGGCTCTCGGGACTCTATATTGTCCGTGTGAAAACGGAGAAAGGAGAGAGAAACGAGAAATTTATAATTAAATGATAAAGAGTAGGGCAATATGAATGGCAAGATAATTTTTTTATTTAAAAAGATATCATCTCGTCATGGCGGTCTGGTTCTGCTGCTGCTTACATTGATGTCGGCAACGACTTGTGCCCAACAGCTTTATGTTGGCACGCTTAACGTACAGAACCAGAACGACGATGACGCACGCAACGGTAATGGTTGGGCCAAGCGTTGTCAGGTGATTTGCGACATGATGAATTTTGAGCAACCAGACATCCTTGCTGCCCAGGAGATGAAGTCCTCACAGCTGCGAGGACTGCTGAATGGCATGGATGGTTATGACTATGTAGGTGTAGGGCGTGATGACGGAAAGTCAGCAGGTGAGTTTGTTCCAATCTTTTTCAACACGTTGACGCTCTCGGTCATTGATAGCGGAACCTTTTGGCTCAGTGAGACTCCCGACGTGCCATCAAAGGGCTGGGATGCGGCCAATATCCGTATCTGCACTTGGGCACATCTTCTGGTGAAGGCCACCAATAAGGAGGTTGTCGTCTATAATATGCACCTTGACCATAAGGGTACTGAGGCCCGTCGGAAGTCTGTGGAGATGGTGCTTGCCAGGGCTGGTGAGGCGATAGAAGCAGGGACGTCGGTAATATTGATGGGAAGCTTCAATGCTGACCAGGACAATGAGGCCACGAAGGTGGTCGCTTCATCCGGAATGCTGACCGATGCTTATGTCAAGGCAGCGCAGCGTTATGCCGAAAATGGAACATCCAACAGCTTCAGCTATTCTTCCTTTAGTGACCGCAGATACGATCATGTGTTTGTGAGCAGGGATGCCACAGTGGAAAACTATGCCATCCTGCCCTATGCCTATTGGACAGAGAATCTGGTTGACAAGAAGGAGGGCAGTGCCAAATATACGCGACGACAGCCTTCCGACCATTATCCCGTCATGGTGAAGATGGTCATGTGAGGCTGACAAGGCAAACAGAACGAATAATCTTTTTTATCAATAACAAATAACTTTTAAAACAATGAGAAGACTAACGCTATTAACTATTGTGCTGCTCTCGGCTTTCAGCCCAATGCTGAGGGCACAGAGCATCAAGATTCATTTCAAGGACGGAACGACGGTAGTCTATCCCACCGCGAATGTGGAGAAGATTACCACCATTGCATCGGACAACGGCTACATCAGCGGCACGTGGTATCTGGGCTACTGGGTGTCGGGGTCAACCTCCATCCACTTCGACGGGAGCGAGAACATGACGTTCAGTGGTTACAACATGACCTGGGCAGGCCGTCAGGATGGCTCGAGTATCTACACCATAGCCTACAGCAACGACCTGGTGCAGTTTACGGCTACCAACAAAAGCAACTCCAGCGACGTGCAGACCTGGGAGATTGTTACCTATACCGACGACCTGCTCGTGTTGCGCAACGGCGGTGCCGACCGCTATTTCTACACCACGGCTTCGGCAGCAGCGAGCGCCACTCTCGATGTTGAGGATGACGTGAGCGACATCCTGGCTAAGGCTGGAGGCTATACCAAATCGACAGTTACCCCTATGGGCAAGCATTTCGAGAACCGCCATCAGACCACCGACAGCGACCGCGCCTGGCTTGCCAATGCCAGCAACGAGCCGGATGTCGTGGCAGGCTTATCGAAGTGGGAAGCCAAGAGCGTCAACCTCTATCCCTTCGGCTCTCCCTCGCCAGCCGACATTAACCAGCACGCCATCGGCGACTGCAGCCTCTGCTCGGTGCTGGCTTCTATGGCCTACCGCTCTCCCGACTTCATCAAGAGCATTCTCAAGGATAATGGCAACAATACCTATACTGTAAGTATGTTCGACCCACAGGGCAATAAGGTCAGCGTGAGTGTGTCGAACAAGATTCTCTGCGACGGCAATGGCAACATCGGCCAGCTCACGGGTAAGAACAACGTTGTGACCTGGGCCACCATCCTGGAGAAAGCTGCCATCAAGTGGGAGAAGTGCTACGGAGTTGACGGCATTGAAGGCATCGGAACAGAGTTTGCCGCACCGCTCTTCACCGGCTGCGGAGAGAGCTTCGCCTTTGGAGCCGACGTACTCTCAACGGAAGAGCTGAAGCGCGTCATCAACTGGGCGCTGAAGAAGGGAATGATCAGCATTGGCGGGTTCAACAAGGGTGACTTGCAATGCGGAACGCTGAAATCGGTTACCAACCATGCCTTCGCCTTCATGCTCTCCAACAACAGCAGCTCGGTGTTTGCCATGCGCAACCCGTGGGGCATCGAGTCGGTTGACGGTGTGCTGGAAATTCCCGACGACCGCAATATCGTGAAGACCATCGACGCACGTCTTGTTTATCCAGGTGCGGCAGAGCCATACGTGAAGAGCGACCTCAGCTCCTACACGCCGCCTAAGTTTACGGCCAGGAAGACCGACCTCGGCGTATCGCCGCGCCTGCTGAAGAAAATGAAGTCTCTCACTAATCCGAAAGAGCTATGGTAAGAATGCTTATCCTTTTGGCCTCGCTGCTCTGGGGAGCAGCGGGAGCCTCTGCGCAGCAGTCGCTCAATATTCACGGCACCGACGGGAAACTTTCCACTTTCAGCTTTGCCGACAGTCCTGTCATCACTTTCGGCAAGCAGGATGTGCTCACCATCGAGGCAGCAGGAAGCAGTGCCGACTATAGCTTCGGCAAGTTGGGGCGCATCGACTTTATCGACGGCCTGAACCCCCTCAAGGCGGCAGCGTCGCTGAAAAGCCAGGCCACGGGAGTGTATGTGGGAGGCCACATCCGCAGAAACCGCCCTTCCACCATCACCAAGCTGAAGCATTCCGGCTTCACGTATGTCATTCTCTTCAATGTCACGGTGGAAAGCGACGGTACGCTCACCACCGATGGAGAAACCATCTGCAAGGATGGAAAATACGTGTTTGGCAACACCCAGCCCAACTATGCCAGCGACATCAAGTCGCTCAAGACGGCTCCCACGAGTATCAGCCGCATCGAGATTTGCATAGGAGGGTGGGGCAACGAGTCGTATGACAGGATCAAGTCGCTTGTCAACAGTCAGGGCACAGGCTCGTCAAGTATCCTCTACCGCAACTTCAAGGCACTGAAGCAGGCTATTCCCGTTATCGATGCGGTGAACAACGACGATGAGCATTGTTATGACAGTGGCTCAGCTGTGAAGTTTCATGAGATGATGTACTCGCTGGGCTATAAAACAACCCTTTCGCCCTATACCAACAAGAGCTTTTGGAGCACAATGGCCTCTCGGCTGGGGGGCAAGTGCGACCGCGTGCTGGTGCAGTGCTACGATGGTGGAGCCAGCAATAACCCTTCCGACTGGCACCTTAACAACGTTACCCTGCATGCCGGACGTACCAACTACCAGACGGATATGAACACCTCTGTAAGCCAGATGAAGTCATGGAAAGAGAACAACGGCGTGAAAGGTGGTTTCGTATGGGTGTATAATGACGAGACGTGGAACCTTAACGCCTGGGCAACGGCAATGAACCGCGTGTTTGAAACCATACAGACCGATCGGGGGGTGGCCACCTTCTATCAGGACAAGGACTATGGTGGCTATGCCATCACCCTTCCGGAGGGCAGTTTTACACAGGCCGATATGGCACTCTACGGACTGACGGCCAAGGATGTGTCGTCGCTGAAGGTAACTGAAGGTTTCAAAGTGACCATTTACACCACAGAGGAGTTTGGAGGCGACAGCAAGACCTGGACGGCATCGAGCAGCTGGGTGGGCAACGAATGGAACGATAAAGCCTGCTCCATAAAGATTGAGCCTAACGGAAAGACCGGCATGGCGGGTATATGGAAAATCAGAAATCGCAACAGCGGAAAGTTCCTCGACCTTACCGACAATCGGCTTGACAACAACACCGCCGTGGTGCAGTGGGACGATGAGGGTCTGGAAGACTTCCAGCAGTGGCACCTCAAGGAGGTGTCGGCGGGAGTATATGCCATCCTCGCGGCCAAGAAGAACTCTCGCGGGCTGGATGTCGTTGATGGCTCGGCTGACAACGGCGCCCAGGTGCAGCTCTATGACTACCTCGGCAGTCAGCACCAGCAATTCATCCTTTACGAGAAAGAGGAAGGCTACTATATGTTTGTAGCACGCCATTGTGGAAAGGTGGTGGAGATGCCGAAGTCATCGACCAACAACGGGGAGTGGATTAAGATATGGGATAACAACGGTACCCATACCCAACAGTGGCAGCTGCTGAGAAACACACCCGAAGGAACTGGTGTGGCCGTTTTCTATAAGGATGCCAACTACGGCGGAAGCAGTGCTTCACTCAGCGAGGGAGACTATACCACCTATCAGATGAATCTCTTCGGGATAGCTGACAATGACATCACCTCGATGAAGATTCTCCCTGGATTTAAGGTTACGGTATATAAAGACGACAACTTCTCTGGTGAGAGCAGGGAGCTTACCGGCGCTACCAACAGTGTGGGCAGCGACTGGAACGACATGATATCATCCATCAGGATTGAAGCCTCGGGTGTAGGCGGAAAGTCAGGAAAGTACAGGCTGCAAGGCTACAACAGCCAGCTCTTCTGGGATGTGAAAGATGCCTCTACCGACAACAATGCCTTGATGACTCAGCAGGCTGCCGGCATCGGTGCCTCGCAGGAGTTCCGGTTGAAGGAGCAGAAAAACGGAGTATATAACGTGATTAACCTCAACTCAGGACGATACCTCGACGTGCAGGATGCCTCGTGTGAGCAGGGAGCCGCCGTGCAACAGTACGACGGATATCCCGAAAGTCACAACCAGCAGTGGATATTGGTTGACAAGGGCAGTGGATGCTACCAGCTCGTGGCCCGTCACAGTGGAATGGTTGCCGAGGTGCCCGCTGATGGCCGAAAGGGCGATGAGGAACTGAAGATGGGAGTGAACAACGGACAGAAATACTCCTGGTGGCAACTTCACGCTGTTGACGATACCTATTCTGCCGACTTGAGCGATGACGGCACGAAGACAACGGCCTCGCATAATGGTGTGAATGATGCGGAGAGCATCGAAAAACTCTTTGACGATGACCCAACGACAAAGTTCTGTGCGCGTATCACAGCCGGCGAACAGGTAATCATGACGATTGAGCTGCCTCGCAGTGCTACACTCTCATACTACACGCTGACCTCGGCCAATGATGAGCAGGGACGTGACCCGAAGACATGGTCGCTTCAGGGTTCTAACGATGGCTACAGCTGGACGACGATCGACCACCGCACGGGCGAGCTCTTCCCCGAGCGCTGTCAGCGTAAAGCCTATGCCGTGGCATCAGTACCGGCTTATGCCCGCTACCGCCTCCTTGTGGAGGAACAGCATGGTGAGGGGCAAGCCATATTCCAGCTGGCCGAGTGGCAGCTCTTTGGCGTGTACGACGATGCAACGGGTGTACAGAACGTGGGCGGAGAGAATGCCAGACTGCGTGTTTACCCCAATCCTGCCACCGATTACATTACCATAGCTCAGGCCGCAGGGAAGCACGTGAGCATCTTCGACACGGCGGGACGCATTCAGATCGACATTCCCTCATGTCCTGAACACTGCCGTATAAATGTCAGCTTCCTTCCCAAGGGCACTTATATCGTGCGTGCGGGAGGAAAAAGCGAGCTGTTCCTGAAAAAGTAAATGATGCGTAAAGAGGAAATCAATAAAACGAAAATTATTGCTACTTATGGCCCTGTGCACCCTATTATGGGTGCCACAGGGCCATGATGTTGTGGGGCTCATGGTGTAAACCTTCGTTGACGTTTGGCAGCTTTACTTGTTGCGGCGCAGCACGCCACTGTTCTTCAGCAGCACGATGCCCTCGCTGGCAGCCCGCCGGGTGATGGCGGCGTGAGCCTTGAGGCCGGGAGCGTCAGAGGCTCGGTAGTGCTTGAAGCTCGGAGTCTTGACGATGTACTCCAGCAACCGTCGCACACTGGTATCCACATCCTTGATGTCGAGCACGCCGCTCTTCTGGAATGGTGCTGCCCCAACCACATCTCAATGACTGTCACCACAAGCAACAACTGGGACAAGTTTGGCATATCCTTCGTGCGCGGTTCCGACTCTGAGAAGTACTACACCGTCGTTGTCAACCCCGAGGACGAAAACCATCGCAAGGTGAACTTCGAGCAGGAGGGTGCCAAGGGCATCGGCTTTGTCGATGGCATCGACGGCTACAAGTTCGAGCGGCCAGCCGACAACGTCTACAACATCGACATCTACACCGACAACTCAGTCATGGTGATGTATATCAACGACGTCGTTTGCTACACCCAGCGCATCTACGGCATACAGAAGAACTGCTGGAGCGTGAACAACTACGGAGGTTCTGTCACCGTGAGCGATGTCAAGGTGAGCCAATACTAATCACTACATACGGTCAGAGGTCTGTAGTGAGACCTCTGACCGTTTCACAGTATATTTCTAAACTACTCATTGACATCAAATCTATAGCAAAGAATAAGGATTTACACTTTGCTTATATATTGACTAAGAAAATAATCAAATACATACTCCGCAACATTCAGGTAGAGATGGTCGACGAGTTCTACCGGAACTTCTAACGACGCGGTTTGTTAACATTCTTTAGTTGTGGCTTGGCAGGCCTTTTTTCCATTATTCAATATCTTTGCAGCCCAATTATTCATTATAGAAATGTCTGTAAATTAGAATTAAGGATGTTTTTGGGAAAGATATTGTTTGTGCTTACGGCTGCGTTCATGGGTTGTGCAGCGACTGTGACTGCCCAGTCGAAAAGTGATGCGACGGTTGTGGTAAGCAAGGATAGCTTAGCAGAAGACGGACATTCGCTCGAGGGAGTGACTGTGACGGCTCAGCGCCAGCTCATAAAGCAGGAGGTAGACCGCATAGGTTACGATGTGCAGGCCGACGAAGGTTCTAAAACCCAGAATGTTATGGATATGTTGCGCAAGGTCCCGATGGTAACGGTCGATGCTCAGGACAATATCCTCGTGAGGGGAAGCAGCAACTACCGCATCTACAAGAACGGACACCCTGATCCCAGCTTGTCGAAGAACGCAAAGGAGATATTCAAGGCTCTTCCGGCAGCGTCGGTGAAGCGCATTGAGGTGATAACCGATCCTGGAGCTCGCGAAGATGCCGAGGGCGTTGGCTCGATACTGAACATCGTGATGATGGACACGAGGAAGATGGAAGGGGTAACGGGCAACCTGACTGCTGGATATAGTTCGCTGAAGCATACCAACCTCGGAGCTTATCTTGCCACTCAGCTCGGCAAGCTGATACTTTCTTTTGATTACGGATATGGCGGTATGTCGAAGAAGGGAACAGTAAATTCGGGCTTGCTGCACCGTAACTACGTGAAGACGGGCAATGCGTCCGATTATTATATCCACTCCACAAACGCAGGAAGCGTACATTATGGAGACATCAATGCAAGCTATGAAATCGACTCGCTAAACCTTTTCTCAGCATCATTCGGAGGATATTTCTACAAACTCGATGTTGATGCCAAATCCGACATCAGTATGCACGACCGTGATGGCAAGCCGCTTTTCAGCTACAGTGAGAGTTCCTGGCTACCTGACTACGGCCACCATTCGTGGAACGGACGTTTCGACTATGAGCACAAGACACGGCGCAACGGCGAGAAACTGACCCTGTCGTATATGCTGGCTCTCACACGGCAGCACACTGACCAGGAAACAAACTTCTCTAAAACCGTAAACTTCCCATACTCATATTCAGGCTACAAGCAGTTCACGCGCGAGCGGTTCACCGAGCATACTTTCCAGATTGACTATGTGCGTCCTCTGGCTGACATTCACAAGCTCGAAGTGGGAGCAAAGTACATTAGTCGTCGCAATGCCAGTGACACCAGGCTTGACTACAGCAATGCGCCCGACGTTACCTCGGTGGCAACCTCTTTCAGCCATTCCATAAATATTGCAGCAGCCTATGCCGACTATATGCTCAATGTTGGTAGATGGTCGGCCCGTGCCGGACTGCGTTACGAATACAGCTATATAAAGGGTGCCTATCCCGATGGCAACGGCAAGCCTTTCGACAAGCGGCTCAACGACTGGGTACCACAGTTGAGCCTGAAATATCAGATAGACGACCGCCAGTCGCTCAAACTTGGCTATATTACAAGCATATCGCGACCGGGTATAACCTATCTCAATCCAGCCGTTATGAGTACTCCGCTCAATGTAGACTACGGCAATGCCCGTCTGGAAAGTGCACGTGAGCAGAGTCTGCAATTTAACTATATGTATGTTGGACAGAAACTTACGTTTCAGCTGGTTCCGCAGTATGTGTTCTCAAACAATATGCTTGGCAGCATCGTCTACACCGAGGGCGATACGCGCTATTCCACATGGGGCAATGTGCAGCGGCAGCGTAGGTTTCAGATTGAAGGCTATGCACAGTGGAAGCCTTTTGCAAAAACTACCTTCGTGGCTAACCTAAACTTTGCCACCACACATAATGAAAACACTTCGGCTAATCTCAGTCAGTATCTCTCATCGCTGTCCTACTATGCCTATGTTTCCCAGAAGCTGCCGTGGAAGCTCACGGCTGCGCTATATACTTACGGACAGGTTGGACACACGTCTGAGAGCATATATGCATACAGCCGCTCGTGGAATGTACATGCTATCTCGCTACAGCGCACCTTTTTCAGCGACGACCGCCTTACCGTGGCTCTATATGCCAACAACCCCTTTCGGAAGAATGTGCATACCAGAACGCGCACCACGCAAGGCGACATTACGGGGTGGAGCGACAATGTAAACGCACAGATGGGGCGCATGTTGAACCTCACTTTAAGCTACCGTTTCGGCAAACTCAAGACCTCAGTAAAGAAGACTGAAATCACCATAGAGAACAGTGACGAAGTAGGTGGCATCAAAAAGGGAAGGTAACTGTAGGTTTCCTGCCCTTTTTTCTGTTCCTTTGTCCTTCTGTCTTCCTTTCCCTTTTCCTTTTTCTTCTGTCCTTCTGTCCTTCAGTCTTCCTTTCCCTTTCCCTTTTCCTTTTTTTTCTGTTCTTTTGTCCTTTTGTCTTCCTTTCCCTTTTCTTTTTTCTGTTCTTTTGTCCTTTTGTCCTCCGTTCCGTTTTTCCTCCTTGCTTTTGTCCTTCTGTCCCCCTTCCTTTCCCCCCAGCCCTATATAATATAATAAGGTGTAGCTCCTGCCGCCGTGCCTTCGGTGCCCTTGATTCATGTCAATAAATGTGAAAAGTGCATGATTTCTGCAAAATAATCTGCCGAAAAGTTTGCAGGTTTCGGGGAAAGCTGTACCTTTGCACTCGCTTTCGCCCGGAACCGGGCTGTGAGCAGCAAGGAAAGAGTTCTTTGAAAGG
>Ga0310695_10004921_pt1 | contig 23991 bp, 18 predicted proteins | sample RumenRJG_04DNA_FD_203882 | JGI IMG/M metagenome (GOLD analysis project Ga0310695, IMG submission 203882) | Bovine rumen microbial communities from Lethbridge, Alberta, Canada - RJG_04 (v2) (version 2) | ecosystem: Host-associated > Mammals > Digestive system > Stomach > Rumen | place: Canada...
GCGTACCGGCAAGGGTTTGTACTTTCGGTTTCGGATCTGTTCGCGGATATTCTCCCAATTCTCTACGAGATATTGTTTGACCTCTTCGGTCGTTATCCCGTCCACTCCGCTTGCGCCTTTGTTTGCGACCACTCGCTTGTACGCTCGCATCATGTTGTCCCTTGAGAGTATCTCCTCTAAGAGTTGCGACATAGATTTGTCTCCTTTCCTTCCTTCGCTCTCGTATCCTCACTCCTACCTCCTGTGAACCTTTCACTCCGTTACGTCTTCGCTACTTCGGCTCTCGTCGGATACGGATACTTGCCTTGAGAGTTCCATTTGACTATTGGGTTGTTCGGTCCTTCGCTCCATCTCCATTACAGAGACTTCATCACTACTATGACCTTGGCTGACTTCTCACGGTTCGTTGTTACTGCGGATTTCTCCGTCCGTGAGACCTCACGGGATAAGTCGTCTATCTTTCCTCGTCTACCTGCCTAATTTACACACACGGGTTACGACCAACTTTTGGACTTCACGGCTTCTGGCCCGCTTATCCGCCGTATGCGCCTTGGTATTAGGTTTCTGTTCGTCAGGCTACGATTTCGCTATCCCTTCTTCTCGCCCAAACCTCGCGATTTGAGCCTTGGGAGTCGCTATAGGGTTCGTCGTTGGCTACGCCCCTTGTGGACTTTCACCACAGATTGACAGCATGCCCGTCATACCAGAAAAACAGGCTGCCGCGCCTATTCGGTGTGACAGCCTGTAGTGATTTGATTCAGCCTTCGCTGATTATGCCTGTGCTGCAGCTGCAGCCTTTGCCTTTTCAGCTTCCTTAGCAGCAGCGGCCTTTGCCTTCTTAGCGGTAGCGACCTTCTCAGCCTGCTCTTTCTTAGGCAGCTTCTTGAAGCTGTTGATAGCTCCTGTAGGGCAGATAGCTGCGCAGAGTCCGCAGCTCTTGCACTTGCTCTCGTCGATCCTTGCGAGGTTGTCCTCAACATGGATAGCGTCGAAGTTGCAAACTGTGGTGCACTTCATGCAGCCGATGCACGCGTTGTCGCAGTTCTTGCGGGCAACAGCACCCTTGTCTGTGGATGAGCACAGAACATGTACCTGATTCTTCTTTGGTACGAGGTGGATGATCTTCTGCGGGCAAACGCCTACGCACGCGCCGCAAGCCACGCAGTTTTCTCTGTTGACCTTTGCAACACCGTCAACAACACCGATCGCGTCGAACTGGCACGCGTCAGCGCAGTCGCCAAGTCCGATACATCCGTACATGCATGCGTTTGGTGAAGAGAACCATCCCTTTGCTCCCTTGCAGGACTGCATGCCCTGCCAGTCGAGTACAGTACGGGATGCTTCGCATGTGCCGTTGCACATTACCTGTGCTACCTGAGGCTCTGTTGCGCCTGCAGATCTTCCGAGGATCTCGGCGATTTGAGCAGCTACAGCAGCTCCGCCCGGGGAGCACTTTGTGCATGGCAGCTCTTCGTCAGCTACGAGGTTTGACGCATAGTCGTCGCAGCCCGCGAATCCGCAGCCGCCGCAGTTAGCGCCAGGAAGTACCTCTCTGACCTGAGTTACTCTCTCATCTACTGCTACATGGAACACCTTGGATGCGAATACCAGAAGTCCGGCGCAGACGAGACCGATTACTGCTACCAGCAGTACTGGTGTCATTACTCCACTCATCTTTCTACCTCCTTACTGGAACATCCCTGTGAAGCCCATGAACGAAAGCGCCATGATGGAAGCCGAAACGAGGATAATTCCTACGCCCTGGAAAGGAACCGGAACACCGTCGAGGTTGTTGAGCTTCTCCTCACGGATTCCTGCGAAGAGGATCATAGCTACCATGTAGCCGACGCCTGCTCCGAAGGAGTAAACCATGGACTCAGCGAATGAATAACCATAATTGATTGCGTTGATCGTAGCACCGAGAATAGCGCAGTTTGTTGTGATAAGCGGGAGGAAGATACCGAGGGCCTTCTGAAGAGCCGGCAGGTACTTCTTCATGAACATCTCTACAAACTGTACGAGTGCGGCGATAACGAGAATGAATACTACGGTCTGCAGGTATCCGATATCAAACTTGTTGAGGAGCTGCATTACCGGCCATGTAACGGCTTCTGCGATAACCATGACGAAGACTACCGCGCCGCCCATTCCGACAGCAGAACTCATTTTGTTGGATACTCCGAGGAACGAGCAGATTCCGAGGAACTGGGACAGTACGAAGTTGTTAACAAGCACTATACCCATGAAGATGACTATAAGATTTACTATCATGCCTGTCCTCCTTCCTATACTGCTGCAGCAGCCTTCTTCTCAGCTGCGATTTCCTCGTTGGCCTCAGCAGTGTTGCACGAATTGTACATAGGGCACAGTCCGCAGCTGAAGCTCTTTGCCTTGAGAGCCTTTCCCTTTGTAGCTACCTGGATCAGAGCGATCAGGCATCCGAAGACGAAGAATCCGCCCGGCGGGAGGTTGAAGAAACCGATCGAGAAGTTCGGGATGATAGTGAAGCCGAGGAGGCAGCCTGTTCCCAGAAGTTCTCTGATAGCTCCCATGCATGCGAGAGCGAGTGTGAAGCCGAGTCCCATGCCGATTCCGTCGAGTGCGGAGTCAACTACGGAGTTCTTGTTCGCAAACGCCTCAGCACGGCCGAGGATGATGCAGTTAACTACGATCAGAGGGATGAATACTCCCAGAGCCTTGTTGATCTCAGGTGCGTAAGCCTGGAGCACAAACTGAACCAGAGTTACGAAGCCTGCGATAACTACGATGTAGCAAGGGATCCTGACCTTGTCAGGAATTACCTTACGCATCATCGAAATTACGATATTGGAACAAATCAGTACGGCTGTTGCCGAAAGTCCCATTCCGAGCGCATTGATCAGTGATGAAGATGTAGCGAGGAACGGGCATGTTCCGAGCAGGAGCACCAGCGTAGGGTTCTCCTTGATGATTCCGTTAGTCAGAATCGCCAGTTTGCTTTTCTTTTCCATTAGTTTACACCTCCCATCGCTTTGAACTGCTCAAGTGCGCAGTATACAGCTTTGTGGACGGCTCCGGATGAGACGGAAGCTCCGGTCACGTGCTGAACGGATGGATCGTTCTTGACCTGATCACTTGTGAGCTCTGTGAGTCCCACATACTGTGCGAGATGTCCCTCAGCGTGAGCTTTTGTTCCGACACCCGGGGTGTCTGCGTGCTCAGTTACCTGAACGCCTGTAACAGCTCCGTCCTTGTCGATGCCTACCATAGCTGTGAGCATTCCGCCGTACGAGTTGGACTTGACTGTGACTACCATGCCCTCACCGTTGTCTGCAACATAGCAGTCCTCGACGTAGACCTTGCCTTCCTCGTAAACTACGAGGTCGGCTCCGCTGTCGGTGAAGTTGTCGGCAGCAGGCAGGAGTGTCATTCTTGCCTCGCTGGCAGCCTTTGCTGTGTTCTCAGCGATAATAGGTGCTGTGACGCCGTATACGAATGCCAGCAGGAATGTGGTCACAAAGCATATAACTACAAGTACGAGTATAGGCGAGATGAATTCCTTGAATGCGCTGTTTTTATTTTCCATTCTTAGCACCTCCCTCCTTCAGGTAGAACTTGTAGGAAAGGTTGTTGAGCAGCGGTGTGCAGATGTTCATCAGCAGGATCGAGAAGGATACACCTTCAGGATACGAACCGAAGAGCCTGATGCTCATGGTGATGATTCCGCAGCCGATTCCGAAAATGAGCTGTCCGAGAGGCAGCTTCGGCGATGTTACGTAGTCGGTAGCCATGAAGAATGCTCCGAGCATGACGCCGCCTGACAGAACATGGAAGAGTGCCCAGTAAGGGCTTCCTGTTGCGATCAGTGCGAACACGAATACTGTGCCGATGAATGCGCATGGGATGATCGGGCTGATGACCTTGCGGGCGATCAGATAGATTCCGCCGATCAGAAGCGCGAGTGCGCAGACCTCGCCGGTCGAGCCGCCGTGGAATCCGAGGAACAGCTGGAGCAGTCCAGGGATCTGGTCTGTGCTTCCCTCTGCGTAAAGTGCGAGAGGTGTAGGACCTGTCACAGCATCTGTTGTGCTCGCCAGCCTTGTTACAGGCCATGTCGACATGTTTGCCGAGAACGAGATGAACAGGAAGATTCTTGCTGTGATAGCAGGGTTTGAGAAGTTCTTTCCGATGCCGCCGAAGAGCTGCTTAACAACTACGATGGCGAAGAGGCAGCCGACGATCGCCTGCCAGATCGGGAAACTCGACGGTACGTTGAACGCGATCAGAAGTCCCGTAAGTGCAGCGGAAAGGTCGCCTACTGTCTGCTTTTTGTGCATCAGAGCGTTATAGAGGTACTCGAAGAGTACGCTGGCTGCGACGCATACGACCGAAAGCAGCAGGGCTCTGAAGCCGAAAATGTAAATGCTTGCGATCCATGCAGGAGCGAGTGCCAGAAGCACCGATCCCATCAGCCTTGTGGTATCCGATTCCGTTACGATATGCGGTGCGGAGGATACGATCAAATTAGTATGAAACTTATTATCCATATTACTTCGATGCCTCCTTTACCATCATCTTAGCCAGCTTGTTTGTGAGAGCAAGCGGGCGTCTTGCCGGACATGTGTACGAGCAGCTGCCGCACTCCATGCACTGCATAACGTTGAATCTGTTGAGTTTATCTACATCCTTTGCCTCGTAAGCGTCGGCGAAGATGCTAGGCATCAGTCCGAACGGGCAGGCTGTGTGGCAGCGCTGGCAGTTGAGGCATGCTGTCTCTTCCTTTACCACTGCCATGTCCTGGCTGAAGCAAAGAACAGCGGATGTATTCTTCATTGTCGGGGATTCGTCAGACTTTGTAGCTCTTCCCATCATAGGTCCGCCCATGATGATCTTGCGAGGCTCCTTCTTGTAGCCGCCGCAGAACTCTACCAGGTCAGCGATCCTTGTACCGATCGGAACGTACACGTTCTTAGGCTCAGCAACAGCGTCGCCGTCGACCGTGACTCTTCTTCTTACGATCGGCATACCGGTCTTGAAGTATTCAGCCATTACACCGATAGTAGAAACGTTGTCGAGGATGACTCCGAGCTGTGCAGGGAGCACGCCCGCGTTCATTACCTTTCCGACTGTCTCGTAAACCAGTACACGCTCAGCTCCCTTCGGATAGCTGGACGGAAGCGGTACGATCTCGATGTCGTCGATCTCGTTCTGCTCGATCAGTCTGTTGAGGTTTGCGATAGCGTCAGGCTTGTTTGTCTCGATGCCGATGAATCCCTTCTTGAGATTCAGCCACTGCATGATCAGCTTCATGCCGTCGAGAACATCCTGTCCGTTCTCTACCATTTCTCTGTTATCCGTGGTGATAAACGGCTCGCACTCCGCTGCGTTGACCACCAGATACTCACACTCATCGAGATTCTTAGGATTCAGCTTTACGTGTGTCGGGAACGAAGCTCCTCCCAGACCTACCATTCCGCTGTCTCTTGCAGCCTTGATGAAATCATCAAAGCTGTTGACGACAGGCGGCTGGACTTCTTCGCTGATCTCCTGCTTCTTGTCTGTCTCGATAACTATGTGAGTCTCAAAGCCGCCCATTGAACCGCGGACCTTGTCGATCGACTTTACGGTGCCGCTCACGCTCGAGAAGATAGGTGCGCTGACAAAGGCCTGTACGTCTCCGATCCTCTGTCCTACCTTCACATAATCACCCTTCTCTACGAGAGGCTGACAAGGAGCGCCGATGTTCTGGGACATGCTGATGCTTACTTCATCCGGTATCGGCATCGATACGGTCTCACATGCGGCCGTGTTCTTATGATGCGGTACATGGATGCTTGGCAAATGTTTCCTTTGGCTCATCCCTTTAGAAAACTCCTTTCACATAATACCTTACAATAACTTGTGCTTAACCTGTTTTTCAGCGCTTATGAACCATCTGGCCCTTTATTTTGCACAACAAAAAAATACTGCGCTGATTTTAGCTTTATAATTATATACCAAAAAAACTGAAATGAAAGAATTGCCAAAAACATAACAGTACAAGACTGTTCCTTTTAAAGTACAAGGTGGCGGGGACAATATGCCTTCGCTCGCCTGTTCCGTCGCCGGGGATTTCTACTCGTTCGACCTTGCTTCGCGGGGAACGGCTCTGACGCTTCGCTTGCGAGTCTCGTTCCAGCCGCTCACCTGCGGTCTCTCTCGGAAATCCCAGGCGGCTCCTCCACAACGCTCGCGGCAGCATATTGTCCCCGCATATTTGTCTGAATGTGCGGAGTCTCGCGCCCGGCATATCTCCCCGCGGATTTGTGCTCACGGCGCTGATCTGTCTTTTTGCGGTCTGTCTCGGAAAGCCCGGGCGGCTCCTCCACAACGCTCGCGGCAGCATATTGTCCCCGCGGATTTTTGAAAATCGCGGCGCCATGCTATAATCGGCTTAAACAAACGTTAACATCCTGATTTGCCGAGGGTGCCTTTATGAAAGAATACACGATTGCGGATTTTCTGAATAAGAACGCGGCTGCCGGCAATGTGTCTTTCCACATGCCGGGGCACAAGGGCCGCAGCTCGCTTTATGATGAGGCGGGTTACGGACAGCTTCTGAAAACTGCCGCGGCATATGACGTTACGGAGATTCCGGGGGCGGATTCGCTGTTCTGCCCGCGCGGCCCTCTGCGTAATGTAATGGACAACTACGCAGAGCTGTATGGCGTACGCCATACCGAGCTGCTGGTAAACGGCTCGAGCGCGGGCCTTTTGGCCGCCATCTTATCGAGCGTACCGGTCGGCGGCAAGCTCATCCTGAGCCGCAATTCGCACCATGCCGCCTTCAGCGCTCTGAGGCTTGGCGGCATCAACCCTGTCTACATCCGCCCAGAGGCGGATCCTGAATTCAATATAGCGGCCGGCATATCGCCTTACGAGCTCGAGGAGGCCTGCGAGGCCAATCCCGACGCGTCCGCCGTGCTCATAACGAGCCCGAATTACTGCGGAATGCTCAGCGATATATCGGTGCTCGCGGATATCGCCCACGAGTACGGCATGCTGCTCATAGTCGATCAGGCGCACGGCGCGCATCTGAGGTTCTTCGACTACGATGCCGCGGCTGCCAGAGAGGACGGCCTGTATGTTCCCCATCCTAAGCACGCTGCAGAATCACAGGGCGCAGACATCGTTGTCAACAGCACACACAAGACCCTCCTCAGCTTCACCGGAAGCGGCATCCTCAACATCTGCGGCGATTCGGTAAACATCGACGCGGTGAGCGAGGCCCTTCGCATGGTGCAGACCACCAGTCCTTCGTACCTTCTGATGGCGAGTCTGGATATAAATGAAAAAATAATGCGCAGCAAATGGCGCGACATCATAAGTTCATGGAAGGAAGACCTTCGCGGCTTCTACAAGGGCGCGTCCCGCATCAACGGGCTTACCGCTATAAAGGGGATCGGAGCGAAGGGATCGGGCGCGCAGGATGAAGATGTCTTTGCGCTTTACAGTTACAGAGAAGGGCCTGATCCTACAAAGATAAACCTCAGCATGTCGGAGCTCGGCCTTTCGGGAGAGCGGCTCGACAAGGAGCTTAGATACAGGGGCATCATTTCTGAAATGGTGCACGGAGAATACGTGCTCCTCATGACTGGAGCAGGAAATGTCAGAAGCGACTATGTGAAGCTGCTGGACGCACTCGAGGATATCGCCTCCGGCTACGGAGTCGGCACGCACATAGACCGCAGTCCGCGCTCCTTTGATGACATAGTGCTCGACTACGCGAACGTGCCGGTCGAGGGCGAATACGTTCCGCTTTACGAAGCAGTAGGCCGGGTGCTTTACGACCCTATAGTCACCTATCCGCCTGGCACACCTATAGCCTGCCCGGGCGAGATACTGACAATGGAAGTCGTCAGCCATATTTCGGCGATCCTCGAAAGCGGAGAAACGATCACCGGAGTTGACGACGAAGGGATGGTAAAGGTCGGGACCGGCTACTGACCCGATAACCCGGTAAACTTATCGCTGTCAGACAGGAGTTTGAAAATTTTTGATAAAAAAATCTACCTGGCCATGACCACTATATATTGTGGTGTTGCCAGGTAGTTTTCACTATTTTGATAGAAATGTGTTATTTGATAACTTCGCGGCCTCCCATATACGGTCTGAGTACCTCAGGGATCACCACGCTGCCGTCCTCCTGCTGGAAGTTCTCCAGAATTGCTGCGACCGTGCGGCCTACAGCCAGACCGGATCCGTTAAGGGTATGGACGAATTCAGGCTTTGTATCCTTGTCTCTCTTGAAGCGGATGTTGGCGCGCCTTGCCTGGAAATCCTCGAAATCCGAGCAGCTCGAGATCTCGACGTATCTGCCGTAGCTTGGCATCCAGACTTCGATGTCGTATGTCATCGCGGAGCTGAATCCGAGGTCGCCTGTCGAAAGCCTTACGACTCTGTAAGGGATGCCGAGTCTCTTCAGCACTTCTTCTGCGTCGTTTGTCAGCTTCTCGAGTTCTTCGTACGAAGTCTCAGGAGTCGTAAACTTCACCATCTCGACCTTGTTGAACTGGTGCTGGCGGATAAGGCCTCTGGTGTCGCGTCCGGCCGAGCCCGCCTCCTTGCGGAAGCAAGGTGTGTAAGCTGTGTAACAGACCGGCAGCTCCTCCATCGGGATTATCTCTTTTGCCCTGAGGTTCGTGACCGGAACCTCAGCGGTAGGGATCAGGAAGAAGTCCTTTGCAGGCAGATAGAACATGTCGTCCTCAAACTTAGGGAGCTGTCCTGTGCCTGTCATTGACTCGCGGTTTACCATGAACGGAGGCAGGATCTCAGTGTAGCCCTGCTCTTCGGTGTGGAGGTCGAGCATGAAGTTGATGACGGCTCTCTCGAGTCTGGCACCCAGGCCCTTATATACCGTGAACCTTGCGCCCGAGAGCTTTCCGGCTCTCTCGAAGTCGAGGATGTCGAGTGCCTCGCCGATGTCCCAGTGGGCTTTGGCTTCGAATCCGAAGTCACGCGGCTCACCTACTCTGCGGAGTTCAACATTGGCAGAGTCGTCGAGGCCTTCCTGAACGTCCTTGTTAGGAACGTTAGGGATGCCGAGGAGAACGTCTCTGAGCTCTGTTTCGACTTCAGCCACTTCTGCGTCGAGTTCCTTTATGCGGTTCGAAAGCTGCTTCATCTCCTTGAAGAGCCCGGATACATCCTTGCCCTCTTTCTTCAGCTTCGGAACCTCGCGCGAGGTCACATTCTGCTTGTTCTTGAGCGCTTCTACCTCAGCGAGCAGTCCTCTTCTCTTAACGTCGAGCTCTCCGATCCTGTCGAATCCGAAATCTCCCTTGCCGCGTCTTTCCACTCCGGCTTTTACGCCTTCAAAATCTTCTCTGATTCTCTTGATGTCTAACATAATTCGTCCTTCATTTTTACAATATATTTCTCTTGTATTTCGCATATACCTCGCGGAGCTCCTCGAGCTTTTCCTCTATCTCGAGCTCGAGCCTGCTGAGGCAGGCGTAGTCATTGCTATCTATGGCGATTCTCGCCTGCATCAGCAGGGAGGCTCTGCCCTTCTCTTCGAGGCCGATCAGAGCCTTGAGCTCCGCGCACCTCTTCCAGTTCTCCGCGTCGTATTCGTTGGTATCGTCATCGTGCAGCTTCACGCAGCTTCTAAGGAAGTCCATCGTGTTGCCGATGTACCTGTCGTGGTACTCCATCGTCCACTTGTGGATCATCTGCTCGCGGTACGATCTGAGCACCATAGTCATGGTTTCGTCGCCGCCTGCGATAAGACTGACTGCCGCCGGATCGAAACTTCCGTCACCCCAGTTGAGGAAGCTCTCCCAGACGTTGGCCGGCGCCCTGCCGAACAGCTTCTCGCGCTCCTCAGGAGCGAACTCCGTGTAGATGTTGCGCTCAGCCCTGTACTCGCGGTCCTTCTCAAGATAGAAGTCTTCGACTCCGTAATCCTTGCTGATCGAAGCCTCAAGTTCGTGCGGCGTTTTGCCTGCCGCGAGCACGGCGTTTATTCCGTCGAGCATCGTCAGGTAGCCCGCACCTATTATCAGATATGTGTTGGTATGCGGGTTAGGTGACCTGAGCTCAAACCTCGTAGAAAGCGGATTCTTCAGGTCTCTCACCAGTCCTATGAGAACCGTTCTGTTTCGCGACGGTGTCTTATGATCGACTCCGAGCGAAGTTACGATACATACAGGCGCCTCGTAGCCTGGTTTGAGTCTCTGGAATGAGTCGTGTTCAGGCGCGATGATCGGATAGAGCTTTTCATAGTTTTTCAGGATACCCATCAGAGCTCCGTAGCCGACCGGACTCATGAAGTCCTGCTCGCGGTCCGCAGGTTCAAACAGGTTGACCACCTTGCCGTCTTTGCGTTTAACAGCGACTCCGAAGTGTGTATGCTCTCCGGACCCTGCCACTCCGTGCATCGGCTTGGCAAGGAAGGTGACCTCGAGGCCGTTCATGCGGAAAACGTCCCTGATTATATGCTTTACCTGCGCCTCGTTGTCAGCTGCCTGCATCGGCGTGGAATACTTCCAGTCGATCTCGAGCTGCTCCATAATGTGGTCGAAGTTGCCGGAGTTGCCCATTTTGGCCTTTACTCCGCCTACCTCTTTGTGGCCCATTTCGACGCCGAAGCCGTAGCAGTCAAGTATCTCGAGCACCTGCTCTAGTGCGGCGGCAACCGGTCCGGTGACTCGCTGCCAGTACTGCTCCTTCAGCTCCTGCGCTATCGAGAGCTGGTCTCTGTCTGCCCTGTCGTCAGGCGTCTTGACCCAGAATTCGAGTTCGGTGGCGTTTGTCAGCAGGAGCTCATCGATATCGTCGGCGCTGTCCACGCCGCCTATATGCTCAAACACATACGGGTTATCCTCGAGCGCCTTGCGCAGTCCGCGCGAGAATCTGTCGACGCACTCCTTCAGGTATATCCTTGAGCCCACCATGGTGCTGCCGTTGTGGCGCAGATACGACGGGATCCTCAGAGTGCCTGTCGGAAGCCCTGTCTCATAGTTTCTGTTGCCGAAATTGTATTCGACAAACCAGTTCGCTTCGGGATCAGGCACGATATCGACTCTCGCGTTAGAGAGGTCGGCTATCGTCGGAAGCGCTACGGAAGAACCGTCCGTCTGCACTCCGTTCTCGAGCATCTTCTCCATGTCTTCCATGAAGAGCGCGACCGGGATCTTCTCGTCCGTACTGTGATTTCCCATGTCTACTCCCGTGAACGAGACGAATCTCACTTCAGGGTGTGCCATGAGACGACTCCGGACGGTCTCCACATCGTGCTCGTCCGGAGTCAGTGTAAACAGCATTCTATTCAAATCGAAATCGATCATCCAATTACCCTTTCCATAATCAATCTACTAAACGAACCCTGAAATACATATTCGAGGGAGTACGCCTCTCGGCTCAAAATTTGCGACGCAACGGTTTCGGGCTCGAACTTCACGACAAGCCGCTCGTTCTCCCCTCGAAACCGGCTGCAAATTGGCCTCCCTCTCACATGATTTCAGGTTTCGTTATACTTCATTTTATGCCGCTTCGTCTTCTGCAGCCGGCTCAGCAGCGGCAGGCTCTTCGGCAGCGGCAGGCTGAGCTGCGGCGGCCTCATTACTAGTATCCGGATTGCTCTCGTTGGCGAGCTTGGTAAGGTAGTTCTCGAGCTGCCTGATGTACTTGCCGTAACCTTCCCAGTCTCCGTTCTTCTGGCACTCGATCGCCTTGTCGTAAGCGTTCTGGGCCTTCTTGATGAGTGATGCCACACTATCATCAGTATTTCCATCGTCGATACCGCTGACCTTATTACCGCTGTCACCGGCGTCTCCGCCGAAGAGGCTGAGCAGCGCCTCGCTGAGAGTAGGCTCATAAGCGATCTTGTCCTGATAAGCTACGATTACCCTCTTCACCTCAGGAATGGCCTGGTTGGTCGCCTCGAGGTATACCGGCTCAACATACAGGAGCGATGTGCCGATAGGGATGACGAAGAGGTCTCCTCTCTTGTACGACGACCCGGACTGCTTCCACAGCGAGAACTCCTTGGAGATCTCGGTATTCTGGTCGATCTGCGCCTCTATCTGCATCGGACCGTAGATGGTCTTGTTCTTAGGCATCGTGTATACGATCAGCTGACCGTAGTTGTCGCCGTCGTTGCGTCCCATCATGATAGCGGTCATGTTCTGCTTTGACTTCGGTGTGAACGGCACCATGTTGATGAACTCGGCGCCCTCCTCAGTGTCAGGCAGATTGAATACGTAGTAGCTAGGATCCATCTCTGTATCCTCTGTACCGTAGATCTGGTGAGCGATGTCCCAGAGGTCCTCCTTCTGATAGAACACTTTCACCTCGTCCATGTGGTACTTGGAGTATACGTACGCCTGAATCTTGAACATCGCATTCGGATATCTCAGGTGCGTCCTCATCGCCTCCGGAATATCGCTGTACGACTTGAACAGCTTCGGATATATCTTCTGATAGGTCTTAGCGATAGGATCGTCCTCATCTACGATGTAGAAATTTGTGCTTCCGTCGTACGCGTCTACCACTACCTTTATGGAGTTTCTGATGTAGTTGGTAGGATTCATCGCGTTAGGATCGCTGTTGTACGGCTCGGAGTAAGGATACTTGCTGCTCGTTGTGTACGCGTCGAGTATCCAGTAGAGCTTGCCATCGATGATGGTCATATACGGATCCTCTTCGTACGCGAGGTAAGGCATGATCTTCTCGACTCTGCTGACTACATCTCTTACAAACATGATCTTCGAATTCGAAGTGATGTTTGAGGAAACGAGGATGTTTACGTTGCCCTCTCTGATAGCGAACAGAATTCTGTTGAACAGGTTGAGCTTGATGCCTGTCTTGCCCTCATACTCGGTATATTTGTTTTCGCTTCCGTCCGGATAGTCGAACTCAGCTTCCTTTGTATTGACGATCACGTAATCCTTCGAAAGCTCACCGAAGTAGATCTCAGGCCTGTCGATCTTGATCTCCGCGACGTTTGTCTCAGGCGGGATGTTTCCCTCGATAACGTCAGGCTGGCCCGAGGCCGTTACTGTATCGACCATCGAAACAGCGGCTCCGTAGCCGTGTGTATACTTAAGATGTTTGTTGATCCATGTATTTGAGATCTTCTCCTCATCTATTTCTCTTGCCGAGAGATAGGTCTGAGTGATGACTCCATTGATGTTGTATCTGTCGATATCCACGTCGTTGAATCTGTAGTACTGACGGATACTCTGAGTCTGGTTGTAGAAATCCTCTACCGGACCGTAATCGTTGATACGGATGTTTCCGATAGTCTCGTCATTCTCACGGATAGTTTCAGCGTTGAGCGAATCGTCAGCAGCAAAGTTGGCGACTCTGACATTGTCGATGCCATACGCGTGTCTTGTATATTCGATGTTGTTTTTGAGGTACTTGCTCTCCTTGTTGATTTCGTCCGGCGTTACGATGAGGGACTGAACAAGGTTTGCGGCTCCGACGCCCAGCGCGAATACGAGCACCATGATCACAGGCATCTTGAGAAGCTTTGTGATCTCGCCCTTCTTGATATGCATGGCGAGGGTCACGGCTCCGATGACGCAGAGCAGCATGATTATGCGGTAGACCCACAGTGTGATGTTTACATCAACAAAGCCCGCGCCGTATACCGCGCCCGTGTGGGTGTGCAGCAGATCGAACTGTCTCAGGAAGAAGTCGACTGCGAGCATCAGATAGAAGATGACTCCGAGAATGATGAGCTTGCCGCTGGCGATGTTCATCAGGTGTTCAACATTGTTGTTGTTGATGTCTGTAGTGTGGCCTCTCTTCTTCTTTCTGTTAGGATCAAACGCTGCTTCTACAGCCTTCTTGCCGGCTCTGCCCATTCTGCCAATTACGGAGTGGTCGATAGGAGTGCGGTAGATCACCTTTGGCTCAGCGTCCTCCTCCTCTTCGACGAAGTCAGGCTCAGGCGGCAGGTCTTCATCTTCGTATTCGAAGATGTCCGGAGTCCTCACCGAAAGCAGGAACATATAGTAGACAACAGTCACTACCACGAGGCCGATGACCGAAACAAGTATTATCTCGTTTACCTTATCGAGCCAGTCGAGGTTGAAAATGTAAAAACCTATGTCGAGGTTGAACAGCGGATCCTTGAGGCCGAAGTCTGTCGCATATTTCGACTTGAGGAATGTGAGCCATGTCCCCGACGATGTGTACAGACCGATTCCCAGACCGAACACCAGTGAGAGTATCCACGAAGCTGAATTGATCCGCTTCAGGTTAGGGATCTCATGAGATTCGATCTTCTTGAAATACCCGTTCTTGAGCGTCCTGAGGTAGAATCGCGCAAGGAGCGTGACCACTACGAATACAGGCACTCCGAGCTCGAGCTGCGTGAGCAGTCTCTTCCAGAATACGCTCGTGTATCCGAGGTCTCCGAACCACATCCAGTCGGTGATGAATCCGACGCACATGGCCAGGAACGCCAGCGTGAGCGCTATGATCATGATCACAAAAGACAGACCTCTGCGCCCCCTCCGGCGTCTTGCACGCACCTCAGGGTCTATGTCTTTCTTTTTTCTTTGCCTTTTTGGCCTTTTTCCATCAGTAAACTCTGCCAATGTTATATCCTCCCCGCGTACCCTGTCTTTAATAAGACGGTGATAAATAAGTACAGCGGCAGCGTCTGGCTGCCGCTGCAAGTGCGATTATGTTTAACTTGCTTTTAAAGCAGGAATTGTCCGTCCGTTGCCTCTATAAGGCTGACTTTCGATGTGATGCTTTCGATCAGAGAATCGATCCAGGCTGCAACACCGCTGTCCGGAGCGATCTGAAGCACCAGGATCACAGCAAGAAGAATGATGAGAATAAGAGCAATGATCACGGCAAGTACAGTCAGGAACTTGCTTCCGGATTCAACATCCTCATACTCGACTTCAACTTTCTTCTTCTCTTTTTTTGCCGCTTTCTTCTTTGCCGCCTTGTCGTCAGGCAGCTCAACAGGAGTCTTTGCAGCAGCAATTGCTTCAGCCTCAGCTTTCAGCTTTGCATCGAGTTCTTCCTTCGACATGTAGATGGTCTCATCCTCTACCTGTCTGTATGCCTTTTTGTTCTCTACCGGGATAGCATCAGCAGCAACAGCTCCGACAGCAGCCGCAACAGGTGCAGCCGCGGCAGCGGCCTTTGCAGCCTCCACATCCGCCATCTTAGGGACAGCATCTACAGCAGCTTTCTCTTCTTCTGTAAGTCCGCCGCCGTGTTTGAGTTTTTCATACTCTTCGTCGAGCAGTCTCTGGAACTCCTCGTTCTTGCGATAGAGTGTATAGAACTTATCGATTTTCTTAGTCTCTTCAGCCTCGGTTTCCTCTGCAAAGGTGTCCCCAAACAGATCTCTCTCCAGCTCTTCGAGTGAAAGCGCATCGGTTTCCTTTGACGCAGCCGCTTCAACTGCAGGAGCAGCTTCTTCAACCGCCTCTTCAACCCCTTCCACTGCAGGAGCGGCTTCTTCAACCACTTCCTCAGCTGGAGCGGCTTCCGGGGCGAGCTCTTCAACTGCATCCTCTACGACCTCATCGACCGTTTCTTCAGCAGGAGCAGATTCTTCCAGAAGCTCTTCAACTGTCTCCTCTACAGGAGCTGCCTCTTCAACTGTCGGCTCAGCAAGAGCGGCTTCAAGCGCGGCCTCTTCAGCTGCCTCTTCCCTGTATTCTCTCGGGGCTCTTGCGAATGGCGCTGCATCCTGAAGGTAGAAGTCTTCAACCGAATCTTCTGCAGGAGCAGCTTCTTCAGCGACCTCTTCGACCACTTCCTCAACTGGAGCAATTTCTTCGACAGCCTCTTCGACCACTTCCTCAACTGGAGCAGCTTCTTCGACAGCTTCTTCAGCCACTTCCTCAACAGGAGCAGCTTCTTCGACAGCCTCTTCGACCACTTCGTCAACAGGAGCAGCTTCTTCGACAGCCTCTTCGACCACTTCGTCAACAGGAGCTGTCTGTACACTCGCCGGTGTCAGCGCCGCGAAAAGCTCGTCAATGTCCGGAGTTATCTCAGGTACAAAAGAAACTTCCCCGGTTTCTGCTTCATCAAATACCGGTTCTTCCTCAGCCTCTTCTGCAGCAAAGTCAGGCTCAAACATTGTGCTGGCCGGAGTCAGTCCGTTAAAAAGCTCATCAATATCCGGTGTTACTTCTACCTCGAACAGATCGTCCGAGGGTTCGTCAAAAAGCGCGTCACCATTGTCCTCTTCTGATTCTTCAGCGACGGCTTCCGCTGGCTCATCGTTCTCGTCGAACTCATCAAGATTCATAGCCGCATTGAGATCAGCAACCTGATACAGGTCGATTCCGGTAAGTTCAGCAAGTCTCTTTCTGAGCGCATCTATCTCCTCCTGCTTGTCTGCAGGCGGAGCTATAGTCATTTCAGGCATAGCCGGCTTTGTCTCTTCCATTTCTCTGAAGAGCTCGTCCTCATCAATGCCTTCCTTTTCATCATCATCGTCATCGTCGTCTTCGTCATCATCAGCTTCTTCGACGACAGCTTCTTCAGCAGGAGCATGCTCTTCGGAATCTCCCTCAGCAGGTTTTTCCTCGTCATCTTCGTCGTCATCGTCGTCGATCTCATCGTACAGGCTTGCGTCGAAACGGACTGTACGGCCCGATGGAGCTGCGGATTCGAAGTCAAGGTAGAGGTCCTCCATGGACTCTCCAGCATCTTCGTACTTTGGCTCTTCAAAGACTGGTTCCTCGACGGCAGGCTCTTCTACGACTGGTGCCTCAAAGACCGGCTCCTCGACGGCAGGCTCTTCTACGACTGGTGCCTCAAAGACCGGCTCCTCGACTGCTGGCTCCTCTACGACTGGCTCTTCGACGGCAGGCGCCTCAAAAACTGGCTCTTCTGCCACTGGCTCCTCAGCGACTGGCTCTGCTGGGGCTGCCTGGCTTGCAGGTGTGAGTCCGGCAAAGAGTTCATCGATATCCGGTGTTACCTCCGGCTCGAATGGCTCATCAAACGCAGGTGCCTCAACGTCCGGAACCTCCAGAACAGATTCGTCGACAAGCGGCTCCTCTTCAGGAACTTTCGGTTCAGGTTCTTCAACAACTGGCGCCGCAGCGACAGGAGCTTCCCTTCTTGAAGCGAATGATGTCACCTTCTTAAGGAAATCCGGAAGCTCAAATTTCGGAGCTTCATATTTAGGCTCTTCGACTACAGGCTCCTCTACGACAGGCGCCTCGAAGACTGGTTCTTCGATTACAGGTTCTTCGATTACAGGTTCCTCAACAACTGGTGCCTCGAAGACTGGCTCTTCGACTACAGGCTCCTCAACAACTGGTGCCTCGAAGACTGGCTCTTCGACTACAGGCTCCTCAACTGCTGGTTCTTCGAATTCAGGTTCGCTGATGATCCCTGCTTCTCTCTCGAAGCTCTTTACATACTCATCAAACTGGGCAATGGTCTCTCTCGAAACTGTCAGCTCAGGTTCCTCTGCAGCTTCAGCCATTCTCTGTGGCTCCTCATAAACAGGTTCCTCAAATACAGGTTCTTCTGCTGCAGGTGCCTCAAATGCAGGCTCCTCTGCGGCCGGCTCTTCAAATACCGGCTCTTCGAATGTCGGTTCCTCGGCAACAGGTTCGTCAAACTGTGGTTCCTCAAAATGAGGTTCATCAAACAGGTCTTCATCTCCGAAGTCCGGCTCTTCCTCATCCTCAGGAATATCAAACGGAGTCTTTACTGGTTCGTCAACGTCCTCGTACAGTGGAGCATCATGAAGCTGAGGCGGTTCATCAAAAGATGTAAGATCAGGATCGAAGTGGAGCACTTCAGTGTACTCGATCGCCCTGTCCGCTGCAGCCTTTTCCTTCTCTTCTTTTTCAGCTTTGAGAATGTCAATGAAGCTCATCGTACGGCTCTTGTCTGTCGATGGTGCCGCGATTTCTGCATAGATGGCCTTCTCATCGATTCCGGCAGTTGTGCCCCAAGGCGACTTCAGGTCGCTCCAGTCTCTCTTCTGCGGCTCATCAACCACGTTGCTCCAGTCGAAAGAAACCTTTTCTCTTACCGGTTTCTCTGGAGTCTCGTCATACACAGGTGTTTCTACTGCAGGTGCTTCAACCTGCGGCTCCTCAAACTGAATATCCGGGTTTGTTCTGAAAACCGGCTCTTCCGGCTTGACGACCCTGGCTCCACATTCGCTGCAGAACTTAGCGCCATCCACGAGCTTGCTTCCACAATTTGTACAGAACATTTTTTTCCTCCGTATAGTCTATTGCCCTTTTTTGGCAGTTTTAGCTTTTTTTGCACATCAAAAGGTGCCTGTTCATAAATATTCAGTGAAATACTACTATATATTTGTTAACTTTTCAATGATTTGATTGTGATATGAACGGATTATAAGAAATTTAAAAAATTTCCTCTTGACTTGTAATGGTTAGGATGGTAATATCATCAAGCGGCTTACGAAACACATGGTAAGCGCAGAAATGAATATGGATGATTAGCTCAGCTGGCAGAGCACCTGACTCTTAATCAGGGTGTCCAGGGTTCGAACCCCTGATCATCCACCAGGTACATCCTCAACCCTAGCAATTGCAAAGGGTTGAGGGTTTTTCATTTCTGAGGAAACTGCCGATTGTCACTTTCTTCCCACAAAACTTCCCACAAGTTTGTGGGAAGCATCGTTTCCGGTGATAAAGTCGGTACTCTCAGCCAAGACTTTTTTCAAGCAGATCCACAGCTGTTTTACGGGTCTTTTCATTCGGATGCACGTAGGTATTTAACGTGATTCCTATGTCGGAATGCCCCATCAGAAGCTGCACATCCTTGTAATTAGCACCGCTGGCGATCATGTTCGATCCATAGGTGTGGCGAAGTCCGTGCATATGGAACCATGTTATTCCCAGATCCTTCTGAATCAGTTTGTTGCAGTTCTTGAGGGTCTGAGGAGTGACCATCTCTCCGTCAGCCTTTCTGCAGACGAACTCGAGCGTCACCAGACTCTTTCCCTTCTCTGCTTCGCTCAGGAGTTTACCGTGGCCCACCCTGCTTCCGATTATACCGGTATCCGTATGGATGTCCGTAAACACGATGTTGTGCGGTCTGCCCTTGATGCTCTGCGTCTGGCAGTAATGCTTCTGGTAGAGTTCACCATACAGCTTCCTGTCGCTTTCCTGCTGAGTTTTTGCTTTCGTGAGGATGTTCGCCAGAGTCTCGCCAAAGTCCACGACCCGCTGCTTTCCGTTCTTTGGCACCTTCAGTTCCCAGTTCTTTGTTCCGGTATCCTTGAACATCGAACGCCTGACAACAAGCCGTCTTCCCGGTAAGTCGATATCGTCCCAGCAAAGGCCTGCAAGCTCACCGGCTCTGAGCCCCGTGTAATAGGATATCTGCACCGGCAGTATCATATACCTGTAATCATCTCCGTAGCTGTTCTTGTGAGTGCCGAGGAATTCAATTATCTGCTTGTACTCATCATGTGTGATGATCTCGAGCTTCTCATCCTCATCGCCGAAGATGTTGGCCTCTTCCGGCTTCTTGCGCTTCTTAACATGCTGCATCGGACTCGACTTGAGGTATTCCTTCGGATAGACAGCATATCTGAAGATCCCGTTCAGCACCACGAATTCCTCTTTCATTGTGCTGTCAGAATACGCATGTTTGATCTCTTTGCCGTTCTCATCGTATTCGCCGAAGTATTTCTCATCGACGTACGCCTGCAGGGCTTCAACAGTTACCTCTTTCAGCTTCATCTTTCCTATGCGGTGTGACCTCACGTGGTCCATCACATTGCGATAGCTGTCAAGAGTCGTAGTTGCGCGGCTGCTCGGTTCGATCTCAGTGCGGAACCATTCGTCCATCAGTTCGCTTACCGTGATGTCACCGGGATCGAGTATCTTGCCAAGCTCGTTATACTCTTCGATAGCCTTCTTAAGCATAGCCTCGGTTTCGCGCTTCGACCTCGTGCCGGCGAACTCATGCATCTTCATCGTGCCGTCCGGCTCTTCCATCCTGAATCTGTAGTAGTAATTGTTTCCTTTCTTTCTTACGCTTCCTTCCTGATAAGATATTTTATGTTTCAATAGGTCCTTCCTTTCCGGCAGAACCTTTTGTGGGTAAAGATATGTTTGCTTAGAGGTATATCGTTCTCACGGCCGGTACTGCCTTGTTATATATTGTAGAGTTTTAATATCGCTTTCATATGGCCCTGTGCAGCTACCGGGTCTTTAACATAGCCTCGCAGGGTCTCGCTTATATCATATAGCGTGTTTACTGTATGCATGATCTCACGCTGGAAAAGCATGGAACTAAAGTCCTCCAGAGACTCCCCTATGAGCTCTGCAAATTGCTCATTCTCCTTGTTCCCGTCAAAATCGAATCTGTGGCAGGCTTTGGTGAACGAGTCTGCAAATTCCAGATACTCTGCCAGAATTACCAGAAGCATGTTCTCCGCAAACTCATTATCAGATGACGCGATGCCAAGCGGAACAGTTCCCTGTATCTTCTCCATAAGGTCACGTATCAGCAGCGATCTTTTGTCGGTGATCTCCGTATTGTATTCATCGGTCTCTCCTCTGAGGTATTCAGGCGTCACATGGAGCGCATTGGCCAGGCCTTCAATAACCAGACGTTTTGTATTGTCAATGGTCCCCTTCTCATATCTCATGATAGTAGACTTATTAACATCCAGCTTCTCTGCCAGGTAGTCCATAGTTAGACCAAGTTCCTTGCGCCTTGCCTTGGCACGGCTTCCGATAGTTCTGCGAAGTTCTGTATCGTTCATGACATGCACCCCTTATATGAATCACCTGCGGCCAGACCGCAGGTTTTTTGATTATTAATCATCTTTCACGTACAATATACCATTTTTGCAGAATATATGCAATATGCAATTTAATTTTATTTTTTGTTGTTGCTTTTTGCTTGACATTATTTCTGAATGTGGTATTATATCGATGAAGAAAAGTTGCATATCGCAACTCAACAGAAAGAACATCAATTGCAGAAAGGAGATAGCGAATGACAGGAAAGATCGCAATGACGGTTGAGGAAGCAGCGGATTTCACCGGTATCGGCAGAAATACACTGAGACAGCTCATAAGCTGGAAGACAATGCCTACAATCAAGGTCGGACGCAAAGTCCTCATAAGGACGCAGGACCTTGACAGATTCCTCGAACTCAACCGCAACACTGATCTGAGGAATCAGGCGGAAGTGATCCCTCTCACGGGATACGTAAACTAAAAAGCGGCCCATCACGGGAGCCGCAGATGTAACGGGATATCCGGCAGGAGCCTCGATATACCTCTAAGCACCATCAGTATATCACATGGCTTCTCCGGATGAACAGAGAATTTTTCAGAAGGAGACCTTTTATGACAGAACTTAAAGGAACTAAGATCATCGCCATAGATCACGGCTATGGCAACATCAAGACAGCAAACACCGTGACACCAACAGCTATCACAGCATACGACAACCCACCGGTCTTTACCGGAAACATTCTGGAATACGAAGGCAGATGGTACAGGATCGGCGAAGGCCATAAGGAATTCACACCTGACAAGGCGATCGATGAAGATTATTACCTTCTGACCCTGATGGCCATCGCCAGAGAGCTCAATCAGGAGCATATCACGGAAGCCGATGTGCATATCGCATGCGGCCTGCCGCTCAGATGGGTCAGTACCCAGAGGGAGACCTTCAGAGAATATATGCTCAAAAAGAAAAGTGTCAGGTTCAAATTCAACGGCACCGAATACCGCATCAGGATCACAGGCTGTACGGTCTTCCCGCAGGGTTACCCTGCGATAGTCAGGAATATCGATCAGTACCGCGGGGTTCATATGCTGGCGGATATCGGTAACGGCACGATGAACATCATGTATATCGTCGACAAGAAGCCTCAGGAAGGTCGCTGCTGGACAGAGAAGCTTGGCGTCAACCAGTGCATGATCAGGGCACGTAATGCAGTGATGGACAAATATGCAGTGAGTATCGACGAATCCATAGTCGAAAGGATTCTCAGGTTTGGCACAGCTGACATCAGTGAGAAGTTCACTGATGTCATACGCAGCGTTGCGGAAGAATATGTAGAAAACATATTCGCTGCACTTCGCAAATACGAGTATGACCCGGATCTTGTCAGTCTTCACATAGTCGGAGGCGGAGCATGCCTCGTGCAGAACTTCGGCAAATATGATCCGGACAGGGTCGAGATCAACGACGACATATGCGCAACGGCAAAGGGCTATGAGTATCTGGCCTATCAGATGCTCAGAAGGGGGAGATGATGGAAGAAAACACAAGAAAGCTCCCCGTACGCTTCAATCTGGATAAACCGGATCAGCGTAGAGCCTGGGAGTATCTGCAGACTATGGACAGGGATATATTCACTTCCTGGAACCATGTGATCCATCTCGCTCTGCTGGACTACTTTGACCGTTATTACAAGGTTCAGGAAGACCCGTATCTAGAGACACGCGAGCGTGAAGAAAGATTCATACAGCAGATAGTAGATGGTGTCTGTGAATCACTGAAGCAGACATTGCCGCTGTTTCTGGCAGGCTGCATGACAGGCTTATCCGCCATACAGCCTGCATGCGCTTCTGCACCCCAGCCATTGCAGGTTGAAACTCCTCCGTCTGAGGAGGTGGCTAAGGCTGATCCTGAAAGTATTGACTGGGGATTTCTCGGATCGTGATATTCCCTGCCTGTGATTAGCATGGCTTATGAATGCAAAGGCCGGTACCAAATCATGGCTTATCTGATGCCGGCCAGATATCTGAAAACGGCGCAATATATATCAAAGGTTGCGCAGATCAGTGATTAGGCGGCAGATGGTATCACAAAAGATGAAAAGTCATACCACCTAAGTGTCAACAGCAGAAAAGATCGCTGTCAGGCCTGCAGAAGAACCACTAATACACCAAAGCACCGCCTGACACGGTGCGCTAAACAGAAAATGCATTCAGCCGGGCAGCAACTGCATCTGAAATCAAATGAAGAAAACTGCCGTATGGGGGTCTGCTGAGTTGGAACAAGCACTGCATTCCTGCTCCTACTGACCGGAATGCGAACCTGGTGGCAGCCCCCAGACCCCCGGCTGAAGCCGATCAAACAAAATATTACACGAGTTATGCCTAGGAAAGGAGACAAAAATAATGATGCGAAGAGATATAAAAAAGAGTTTCTGGGTAAACAGCGAAGAAGACCGCGATATAAAAGCAAAGTCGCAGGCAGCCGGTCTGACCGAGGCTGAATTCCTCAGACAGAGAGTCAAGGGGTATCACCCGGTCGTAACGCCAGATGAGGTCTTCTGGCAGGCCATGGAGAGCATCCGCGAATTCGCCGACAAGATCGATGAAGTCGCGATGAACGCCGACAACAAAGCGGATATGATCGCGATCATGGCGGAAGCCATGAGATGGAGAGCTTTCCAGAATGGTATCGAACAGGAGATCCTCATACCGAAGAGAGGTGATCGTTGATGGCAGTAACAAAAATCTGGAATATACGGGGCCGGGCGGAAAGTCCGCTTGAGTATATCACGAACCCTGAGAAGACTCTGCGTGAGTTCACGGAATCTGAAAAGCAGGCTCTCGCTGATGTGATTGCCTATGCGGCAGACGAAGACAAAACAGAGCAGTTCTTCTACACGACCGGTATCAACTGCAGCGTGGAGTTCGCCCGCGACCAGTTCAATGCCACCAAGATAAGGTTCGGCAAGACCGGCGGCAATGTTGCATATCACGCTTACCAGAGCTTCCGCGAAGGAGAGGTTACTCCTGATGAAGCTCACGCTATAGGTGTACAGCTTGCCAGAGAACTATGGGGCGACCGCTTTCAGATAGTGGTCGCCACCCATGTCAATACTAAGTGTACCCATAACCACATAGTCATCAATTCGGTTTCATTCAGGGACGGGCTGAAATTCCATGACTGCAAGGACACTTACAGACAGCTTAAGGAAGCATCCGACCGCATATGTCTCGAACGCGGCCTGTCTGTTGTTGAAAACCCCAAAGGCAAAGGTGTGAACCAGTA
>Ga0310695_10004923_pt1 | contig 23978 bp, 17 predicted proteins | sample RumenRJG_04DNA_FD_203882 | JGI IMG/M metagenome (GOLD analysis project Ga0310695, IMG submission 203882) | Bovine rumen microbial communities from Lethbridge, Alberta, Canada - RJG_04 (v2) (version 2) | ecosystem: Host-associated > Mammals > Digestive system > Stomach > Rumen | place: Canada...
ATGGGCGGGAACAATACCGGCGCCTAGCAGCAGCACCATGCACATGGTGATGCGTGAAAAATATGTCAACATGCTCTTCATCGTTGCAACTATTGTATAGTGTTATGGTGCACTTTACCGCGGGAAAAACAGTCTGTTTCCCTCACAAAAATGCACACTTCTATAGTTATATTCTTATTAACGATATTTTGCCTGCTTTATTGCCTTGAACTTCAACTCAAGCAAAGTCGCGAAGCCGCTAAGATATTACTTATAAGGTATTTACATCGCATTCTCCTGATATTCACTTATGTCTTGATATTGATACGCAATTCTCCAATTCCCGTTGGAAATAAACGGTAAAACACTAAAAATTAGGCACTTAGTGACTTGATATGAATTTGTGATTATGCGTTTGGGGGAATGGTCACTTGTCTTGACACCGTGCAGGAAGCCGTCACGGGCATGGCGAGCGTGAGAACATGGCCTTCCACGACACGCGCCACGAGATGATAGCGCCGGTCACCGCAACGGGCAGTGAACAGGGTCTCTCCGTCACTGGGGATAAACTCATCGAGGCAAATTCCCTCGGTCCAGTCGATAGCGCTGTTGCGCTCGGCCTTGATAATGGCCTCCTTGGCCGTCCAGGCCATCACGTGGGCTGCCTGATCATCGGCGTTGATCAACTGCTGCTCGGCGGCATTGAGGAACTTGCCACGTACCCTGACGACCTGCTGGCGGTCCATCCGCTCGGCATCCAAGCCGATGACAACCTGCTCATTCCAGGCCAGCGCGACCAACACGGTCGTGTGCGAGATGCTGATATTCACGTCCACACCCTCGACCGACGGGGCGCCCTGCGCATCATGCAGCAGCGCCACGGGATGCCCGAAGGCCTGGCACAGCAACAGCCGCTCGGCCGCCGTCTCCCGCAGCCTCTTGACCGGCAAGTCAACGATATCCCCGACGGGAATCCCCCGCTCGCGGCACAACGCCAGCAACCGCGGCGCCTCTTCCTCGAGCCGCCACAGCAGCACCCGTGTACCCGCGGGATATGTCATCTCTTCTTGCAACAACATCGATGATAGAAAAAAATCACTGGAAGAGACTGAGGACAAACCGACATAACGGGTTCTCTTCACCTCTCAACAACAACTGTTCACTGTTAACTATCCCACGCCGTTCTTGGCCAGGTCGATGCGCGTCAGAGCCTTGGGGTTGTCCTCGCTGGCGGCAATCCAGGAGCGGTAACGGCGACGGTTGACGTAGCGCTCGACCAGATAGGCCAGAATGAACATCACGGGCACCTGGAGCCACATCATCCAGTAGTGATGCTGCACCTGATAGAGTGTGGCACCGTTGGACTGCATGAGGACATAGCCGTTGCTCATCCACGTGGCGGGCACACAGTCGCCCACGACATACCACAGCGGCGACATCAGGTAACGGGGCCACGAGGCGCCTGCCAGGAAGACAAAGATCACCGACGAGAACACAAACAGAAGGAAAACACTCTCGCGCTCGTTGACAAAGGCCTGCAACGTCTGTCCCATGAGCGACACGGCAATGAGGAACGGCACGGCCAGGCACGCGATGTGCAGGAAGTTGCCGTACTGCGGAAAACCGAACATCAGCGGCACGTAATGCAGCACATAGATGACCGGCACGACATAGATGATGAGGTGGCACATCGTCTTGCCGATGATGGTAGCGCCCGCGCTGGCCTCGATGGCCATCGGGTCACGCCCGCCATTGCGGCGACGGCGCTCGATGCTGCCGCCATGCAGCATGGCGATACCCAGTATCATGCTCTGTTGCAGCACCAGCGGCAGGATGAACAGCAGCACGGCGCTGGCAATGCCCATGGCTTGATTGCCCACGGGCACCTGACGGCTCTCGATGAGGCTGCCACTCATGTTGATGACAGGCTCGACAATGGCTTCCAGCCGCTCGTTGCCCATGGCCTGGGTCACATTGGTCAGGGCGGTGAACATCGCCTTGTAGCGCATCATCACGCTCATGTCACAATAGAGCGACACATGGCCCTGCTCGCCACGCTCGACGCTCTGGCCGAAGTCCCGCGGCACCAGCAGGATGCCGTAGCACGACTTGCGGTGCATCGCCTCCTGGGCCTCCTGCATGTTGGCGGCATAGCCCACGATGGAGACCTCCTGGGTGGCATCCAAGCGTCGCACCAGTTCACGGCTCATGGCGGTGCGGTTGTCATCGACCACCACAACGGCCTCGTCGCGCACCACCTCGGGATTATAGATGAGGGAATACAGCACGGGGTAAACCGCATTGAGCACCAGGAAGAAGATGATCACGCCCTCGTCACGGAACACGAGCAGCAACTCGCGTCCGCACACCCTGAGCACCTGGATAAACCACAGGAACAGGCGGCTATGTTTGATCTTGTCGGTCATATTTCATCAAGGCACATACACCGGATTGAGGCACTCTTTCTTCAAGTGCCACGACAGCAGCATGGGCAGTATCGTGAATCCGATGAGCGCCGCATAGTAGAATCGTGAATAATACAGGTCGATGCCGTTGAGCGCCTGGTCGACCATAATGAGGAAATAGTACTTGATGGGCATCGTGAAGCCCAGTGCCTCGACCCACGGGTACATGGCCTCCTGGGGCAACGAGAAGCCCGCAAACGAGAACGACACCATACCCAGCAGGGTGCACAACATCGTGCCGTAGCGGAAGTTGGGCACAAAGCAGTACATCAACACCGCAAAACTCTGGTTAGCGACCACGAGCAGGAACATGGCGCTGAGCATGTTCCACGGGTTGCAATTGAGCGGGAAGTCATAGCAGCGGAACATCATCCACTGGATGAACCAGCCCACGGCGGTGAAGAGCACCGTCTGGGGCACCAGTTTGCCCACAAGGGCCAGGAACATGCTGTCGCCCGAGGTTTTGAGCCACTGGCGGCTTAGGCCCGACTTCAACTCCATGCCCAGCGAGAAAGCCGTCACCAGCAGGATGAACAACGACAGGAAACACGGCACAAAAGTCGAGTTCAAGTAGTAGTCATAGTTGATGAACGGGTTGCCGGGCATGTGCACGTGGGTCTGATAGGGCTGCAGGGTGGCCGCAATCTTCTCGCTGGGGATGCCCACGGTGCGCAAGGCCGTCTGCACGATGGCGCCGTTGGCCAGCAGCGACATGGTCTTGAAACCCTTGTACTGCATCGACGCGGGGGCATAGTAAGCATAGTTCACATAGTAACTCACGACGGGCTGGCGGCCGCCCAGGGCCTCCTCCTCGAGATTCTCGGGGATGAGGAAGAATCCCAGCACCTCGCCGTGTTGCACGGCATCGCGCGCCTCGGCAAAGTTGCTGTAGCGGCGGCAGATGTTCACCTGCTGGAAGCCGTTGAGCGTGCGCGAGACTTGGCGCGACATGATGCTATTGTCCAGATCGACGATGCCCACGGGCACGCGCTGCACGCTGCCACCCTTGATCAGGTCCATCAGGAACCAGCAGCACAGCAGCGGCATGAGGATAATCAGCAGGAAATACATGGGCCGACGCACGAGTTGGATGCACCCGCGCTTGAACGACCGTCCTATGTATTTCAATATCATCATTTTCTATAGTTTCTATAAAGTCAGAAACACTCCCAACTTAAAGCCCTCACTTATCGAGCAGCACCGACATGCCGGGACGCAGGTTGGGCACCTTGCTCACGGGACGCATCTTGACCTCAAAGGTCTTGCTGTCATACTGGCCCTGCGCCTTGGCGGCCTGCCAGGTGGCATAACTGCCCATGTCATGGATGTAATAGACCGACATCTTGGCCTGCAGGTTGTTCAGCGCGGGAATGCGCACGTTCACTTCCTTGCCCATGGGCAGGTCGTTGAGCATCTCCTCACGCACGCTGAAACTTACCCACATGTCATCCAGTTTGGCAATCGACATGATGGGGGTTCCCATGGCCACGAGTTCGCCCTCCTGGGGGTAAATCTCGCTCACCTCGCCGTCACAGGGGGCCACGAGCACCTGGTCCTCGAGCAGGCTCTCCACCTCCATGACACCGCCGCGGGCGGCATTGGCCATGCTGCGGGAGGCATTCTTGTCCTCCTGCTGGGCGCCCCTGACGGCCATGTCATACTGGGCCTTGGCGGCCTTGACTTGGGCCGTAGCGGCGTCATAGGCGGCCTTGGCCTCGTCACGCTTCTGCTGGGTGGCGACGCCCTGCTTGTAGAGGTTCTCCAGTCGCTGATAGGTCTTCTCGGCGATGGTTTGGGCCGCGATGGCCTGCTGCCACATGTTGTAGGCGCCCTGCTTCAACTCCTCGCGGGTGCCTTTCTCGGCCTTCTGGTTCTGGGAGGCGGCAGCCTCTTGCATCTGCTTGGCCTGATAGTACTTGGCATCGACGGTGCTCGAGTAGATGCTCACCAGTTTGTCCCCCTTGTGCACCGTGTCGCCCTCGTGGACATAGAAGCGCACAATGCGCCCCGGCAGTTTGCCGCTCACGCGCACGGCGTCACAGTCGGCCTGTCCCTGGGTGATGGTGTCGGCAGGATGGATGAGCAGGATGCCCACGATGGCGATGCTGGCCATCACCAGGGCAAACACGGCAAGCGCTGCCAGCAGCGCCTTGTCCTTCTTGCGGACCACAGTTCTCTGTTCGTCTTTTTCCATTTTGCAGTATTCTGTTATTTAGTTTTTTATCGTCGCTTGGGCTAGATTTTCTAGTAGATCTGGATTTTCTAGAGTTTTTTAATACGTCATGTTGCCCATGACCTTGTTGAGGTATTCATGGGTCATCTGCACGTTGATCTCGGCATCGATTTTCTCGCTGTTGGCCTTGAGCCAGGCTGTCTGGGCGGCAAGCACCTCATCGACGGTGCCCATGCCCTCCTTGAAGGCGATGCCGGCGATGCGCAGGTTCTCGTCGGCCTGTGCCAGGTTGGCCCGGGTGGCCTCAAAGGTCTTGAACGCCTCCTGGTAACTGAAAGCCGCCTGACTGATCTGCAGGGCGATTTTCTCCTTGGCGTCATCGAGTTCCAGACGCTTGACGCGTGCATCCACCTGGGCGGCCTTGACCTTGTTGCTCAAGCCTCCCCAGTGCCACAGGGGCACCCTGAGGGTCGCTCCCACACTGAAGGCGGCGCCAAAGCGGTTCTCAAAGCCGTTATAACTGTTGGGATTGGTGGCATGCAGGGCGGCGACAGCGGCCAACTTGGGCATCATCTCGCTGCGGGCGACCTTGACCTGCTGGTCATATATCTTGGTGGCCAGTTCCAGCGAGCGCACGTCGTGGCGCTTGTCATAGACCTCATCCAGGTTGTACTGTGACGGTGCAAGCATGAGGTTCAACTCGTCACGGCCCTCATCGGCAAGGGTCATCATGGTGTTGACGGGCAGTCCGCACAACTGCGCCAGCAGCATGCGCGACAGGGTCACGCCGTTATCCACCTTGGTCAAGTCCACGTTGGCCTCATTGAGTTTCACGTCCACGGCCAACTGGTTGGCGCGCGTGGCAACACCCTCGTTGACCATCACCTTGACATCGTTGTCCAGACTCTCGACCAGGGTGACGTAACTGCGGGCCAACTTCTGCTTGGCACACAGCGACACGACCTGCCAGTAGGCGGCATCCACGTTATAGATGACGTCCTCGATCTTGCTCTCGCGCATCTCGCGGGCCAGTTGTTGGGCCAGGTCGGTAATCTGGTTCATGGCGGTGATCTTGCCGCCCATGTAGATGGGTTGGGTCACCGTCAGGGCTCCGCCCATCAGGCTATGGATGTTATAGGTGAGGCCGCTCTTGGGCAACAGGGCCACGGTCGAGGGGACATACTGGCCGTTCACCTGCAAGGGATAGCCCGTGCTGGGGTCGATGACCAGGTTGTAGTCATAGGCACCCGTCTGGGGGTTGAACGACTTGGTGGGCAGCATCTGGTCCTCCTTGATGAGCGACACCTTGCGGGAATTGTAGATATATCCGGCCGTGAGGTCAAACTGGGGCAGATAGGCCGCGGCGGCCTCCTTGCGTTGATAGCCGGCCTTGTCGATTGCCAGTGCCGTCTGCTGGATTTCCTTGTTGTTGCGCAAAGCCATGTGGCGGCATGAGTCAAGTGACACCACTTGCTGGCCCGACGCCAGCACCGAGATGGCACACAAGACTACTAATACAATGTTCCTCCTCATAATTTGATGATTTCCTAATTCACTGATTCTGGTCTGTTTTATCGCGCAAAGGTAATGAAAAAAACATGCACATTCACAAGAACTGTCCCAAATTATCATAATAATAGTGAAATTTGGGACAGTTTTGCGTGCTATTGCATGCCGTAGTTAACCTTTATAATAGCATTTCACCTCGCCAACGGGCAATTTGCCCACCAGCAGCAGGGGGATGCGGCTCTGGTCGGTCGCCATCCACACGGTGATGTTGTCGCTGGACTTCTTGCCGCCCTCCTGGGTGAACTTGAAGGCGATGCGATGTGCCTTGCGCTTGGTGCCGTCACGCATCTTGATGGTCTCGATGCCCTTGTAGTTGATGGTGAGGTATTCCTTCTCCTTGCCCGAGAAGATAATGGTCGTGTAGTTCTTGTTGCGGCTCAACTCGCTGTAGTCGAGGTTGCGCAGCATGTAGAACACGCTCACCATGTCATAGGCCTGGGTCTTGGCGCTCAGGTCGATGCTCGTCGTGCCGCTCTTGCGGTAACGCGTGCAGTGGGCCTTGGTGTGGCTGTAGTTATAGGAGAACTTGATCACGTCGCGGGCATAGTAGTCCTTCTCGTGGGTCAACTTCTCGTAGTGCAGCGGCTTGAAGTCCTTGTTCATGGTGCACTTGAGCGTGTCGCGCACGGGATAGACCTTGTCGGCCCACGAGCGGGTCTTGCCCGTGAGTTGCGAGTAGTAGCCGTTGCTGGTCTTGCGGATGCTCAACGAGGCGTCGGCGGCATGTTTCCAGATCACGCCCCAGTGATAGACGATTTCATAGTTGAGCGTCTCGTTACTGAAATCATTTCCCCACAATTGCTGCGGCAGCACCATCGCCACCGCCAGCAGTACCGTTGTCAATAATCTTTTCATCATTGCAAAAAAGCAGTAAAATTTTCCTTTTAGACCGCCGCGGGGCCGCAAGGTTTAATTCCATGCCCCCAGGTCACGGTTGGGCTGATGTGGGGGCTGCTTTCACCGTCGCGGCGCTGTCATCGAGGATAATGGTGTTGCAGTCCATGGTCGATCCGCGCTGCTTCCACAGGAGGATATCGCCGCCCTTGAAATCGGGGGCGGCCGTCAGGTACAAGGTCATGACCGCCAATTTCTCCTGAGGCTCAAAGCAAACGGCCTCGACGGGATACATGCCCATGGCCCAATAGTCTCCCCTGTCAGCGGCAAAGGGCTTCATCTTACGGGACGTGGCACGCTTGGTCAATTCATAATCCTCCAGCAACAGGCCATCGGGCAGGGTCATGTTGAACTGCACGCCCCTCGTCTCGACGGCATTGGTGAGCAGCACTGCCACCTCCATCGTCTCTCCAGGGGCAATCTCAAAGTCCTCGATATACACATGGCCAGTCTGGGCCACGGCACACACCGCCACCAGGGCCGCCATCATCGTCATCATGAAATGTTTCATCTCTATCATCATTCAACGAGTTACCCCGCAAAGTTACAACAACTTCCCCAATCCCGCAAATCATCCGGCATCACACTTCTCAGGGGAATCGCCGTTGCCGTCAACTGTTTTTCCTGTAACTCATGACGGCCCAGCAGGCCATCAGCGAGCCGATGCCCAGCAGGGCAGCCATCTGGTGCCAGATGCTGCTGATGCCGCCACCGCGCACAAACACGGTGCGCACCGCGTTGATGAAGTAACTCATGGGATTGACATAGGTCGTCGCATAGGCCCACGACGGCATCGACCGCGTGGGCGTGAACAGGCCGCTCAGCAACAGCATCATCACCACAAAGAACCACATTACAAAGATGGCTTGCTGCATCGTGTCGCTGTAATTGCTGATGATTAGGCCGAACGACGAGAAGAACAACGCCAGCAGCATGGCCAGCGCATAGACCAGCCACAAGGGTCCCGCGCTGGTGATGCCATAGACCGCCCAGGCCAGCAACAGGCACATCGTGATGACAAACAAGGCGATAATCCAGTAGGGAATGAGTTTGGCCAGGATAAATGACCACTTGCTCACGGGTGTGACATTGATCTGCTCGATGGTGCCCGCCTCCTTCTCGCCCACGATGTTGAGGGCAGGCAGGAAGCCCGTCATGAGCATCATCACGATGGCAAACAGGGCAGGAATCATGAACAACTTGAAGTTCAGGTGCTTGTTGTAGAGAAACAGGGTGGACACGCGCGACTGCATGGCGGCTGCGTCGGGACTGACGTGGGCAGTGACAATCTGGGTCAGGTAGGACGAGCCCATCGAGCCCTTGGTGCCGTTGACGGCATTGGCGGCGACGAGCACCTGGGGCTGGCGGCCCAGGGTCACGTCACGGCTATAGTCCTGCGGGATGACCAGCACGACATCGGCCCTCGAGTGCTCCACCTCGCGCAACGCGTCGCGATAGGTGGGTTGCTGCCCTGTGAAGATGAAATAGTTGCTCGCCTCCACGCTGTGTACCAGTTCCTGTGACATCGAGGAGCGGTCATTATCGACAATCGTGACCTTCACGTTCTTGACCTCCATGTTCATCACCCACGGCATGACACACATGATCATGATGGGAAAGGCCACGATGAGCCGCGGCAGGAAAGCATTGCGGCGAATCTGGATAAACTCCTTCTGTATGAGATATTTCAGTGTCATGTCAATTATCACTCTAGACGTTTGTTAAACTTGGCAAGGGCCAGACTCATCAGCACAATGACCATGAGCAGCAGGATGCCGGCCTCGGGCAACACCTGCTCGATGCCCACGCCCATAATCATCAACTTGCGCATCGCCTCGATGTAGTAGCGGGGCGGTATCACGGCCGACACCCACTGCAACACCGTGGGCATCGACTCGATGGGGAAGAGCATGCCGCTGAGCATCACGATGGGCATGAGCAGCACCATGGCCGACAGCAGCAACGCCACCAGTTGGGTCTTGGCGACATTGGAGATGAGCAGTCCCAGCGACAAGGCCAGCAGGATATAGAGCGTGGAGATGGCCAGAATCCAGAACAGCGAGCCCGCCAGCGGCACGCCCAGCACATAGCGGGCCATCAGCAGGATCACCACCAGGATGCCGAACGCGAGCAGCAAGTAGGGGATTGCCTTGGCCACGATAATCATCAGCGGCTTGACGGGCGAGACGAGCAGCACCTCCATAGTGCCCTTCTCCTTCTCGCGCACAATCGAGATCGACGTCATCATGGCACACACGAGCATCAACAGCATGCCCATGATGGCGGGCACGAAGTTGTAGGCCGACTTCAACTGGGGATTGTAGAGCATCTTGGAATTGACGTTCCCGCCATCGGCATTCAGGATGACTGCCGTGGCATAGTTGGTCCACATCTGCGCCATGTTGGGGTCGGCGCCATCGACAATGAACTGGATGCCCGACCGCCTGGAGGCAAAGTCGGGACCGAACACGATGGCCATGTCGGCCTGCTGGCCGCGGATGGCCAGTTCGGCCTCGCGCGGTGTGGCCACGGTAGCGGTCAGAGTGAAGTATTCCGATGCCGCCAGGCGGTCAACGGCCTGACGGGTGAGGTGGTCCATGCTGCTGGTGACAACCACGGTGCGCACGTTCTTGACGTCGGTGGTGATGGCAAAGCCGAACAGCAGCATCAGCACCAGTGGCATGCCGAACAGGATGAGCATCGTGCGCTTATCGCGCAGGATGTGCTTGGCTTCCTTGATGACAAATGAGATGAATTGTTTCATAACTATCGGTTAATCGCTGCTTCGCGTGGCTTGACGGGCCAGATGGGTGAACACGTGGTCCATATCGGGCTGGTTAAACTTCTGTTTCAACTCGCTGGGGGTGCCCATGGCCTTGATCTTGCCATCGACCATGATCGAGATGCGGTCGCAGTACTCGGCCTCGTCCATATAATGGGTCGTTACAAACACGGTGATTCCCCTCCCCGCCGCGTCATAGATGAGTTCCCAGAACTGGCGTCTCGTGGCGGGATCCACACCGCCTGTCGGCTCGTCGAGGAAGACGATGCCCGGCTCGTGGAAAATCGACACCGAGAAGGCCAACTTCTGCTTCCATCCCAGCGGCAACGAGGCCACGAGCGTGTCCTTGTGCTCGGCGAACTGCAGGCGGTCGAGCAACTGGTCGGTCTTGCGGGCGATGTCGGCATCACTCATGCCATAGATGCCCCCGAAGAGGCGTATGTTCTCGGCCACGGTCAGGTCCTCATAGAGCGAGAAACGCTGGGACATGTAGCCGATGTGCTTCTTGATGTGCTCGTGCTCGGTGCGGATGTCATAGCCCACCACGCGGCCTGTGCCGCTCGTGGGCTGGTTCAGGCCCGTGAGCATGTGCATGGCTGTGGTCTTGCCGGCCCCGTTGGCGCCCAGGAAGCCGAAAATCTCGCCGCGCTTGACCGTGAAACTGATGTCGTCCACGGCATGAAACGAGCCGAAGGCCTTGGCCAGGTGCTCCACCTCGATGACATTCTCGTCGTGGATATCCCCGCCCTGGGCATGGTCGAGCCCTGGCGGATTGAAGATGTTGGCAAAGCGGGTCAGTATCTCGTCGGGCGTGCCGATGCCGCGCACACGGCCGTGGTCGAGAAAGGCCACCCGCCCGCAGCGGCGCACCTCGTCGAGATAGGGCGTCGAGGCCACGATGGTGATGTCGCGCTCCTGCAAACCCTCCAGCATGTCCCAGAACTCCTTGCGGCTGACGGGATCGACACCCGTGGTGGGCTCGTCCAGGAAGAGGACGCTGGGCTGGTGCACCAGGGCACAGGAGAGTGCCAGTTTCTGCTTCATGCCTCCCGACAAGGCGCCCGCCTTGCGGTCCTTGAAGCGCTCGATCTGGCTGTAAATTGCCTTGATGCTGTCATAGCCCTCCTCGACCGTCGTGCCAAACAGCGTGGCAAAGAACCGCAGGTTCTCCTCCACCGTCAAGTCCTGATAGAGCGAGAACTTGCCGGGCATGTACCCCACCCTGCGGCGGATGCCGGCCATCTGGCTGACCACGTCAAGGCCATCGACCGTCGCCGTGCCCGACTGGGGCAGCAGCAGGGTGCACAGGATGCGGTATAACGACGTCTTGCCGGCACCGTCGGGTCCGATGAGGCCAAAGACCTCCCCCTTGCCCACGGTGAACGACACGTCGTCGAGCGCCTTGACCTTGCCATAGGACTTGGACACATGATTAACTTCTATCGCATTCATCACTGGTCTGTTTTTTCTAGATTGTCCAGAATCTCTAGAGTGACTAGAACTTCACCTCACCATACATGCCTATCTTGACATAGCCGTCATTCTTGATGGCGACCTTGACGGCATAGACCAGGTCGGCGCGCTCATCGTCGGTCAGAATGGTCTTGGGCGTGAACTCCGAACGGCTGGAAATCCATGTCACGGTGCCGGCATACTCTTTCTTGTGGCCGTCGCCATAGTCGGCAAACACCTTGCACGGCTGGCCCACCTTGATCTTCTGCAACTGGGCCGAGGTGACATAGGCCCGGATGTACATCGTCTCCACGTCGGCCATCTTGAACAACGGCTTGCCGGTGGTCACATACTCGCCCTGCTCGACATATTTCTCGAGCACGGTGCCGCGGTAGGGCGCCATGATGTCGGCATTGGCGATCTGGTCATCGAGTTGGCGCTGCTGGGCGTCGATGCCTGCGACCTGCGAGTCGATGCCGTCCATCTGCGCACCGATGCCCTTGCCCTGCTCGGCCAGGGCGGCATTGGCGCTGCGAATCTGGTCACGCGTGGCCTCCAACTGGCGGTTGAGCACCTTGATCTGGTTGTCGATGTCATCCAGTTGCTTGCGGGGCACGGCGCCATCCTTGACCAGTTCGCTGTAACGCTGGCGCTCGCGACGCGCGTTGGCGATCTGTTGCTGTATCGACGACAGTTGCTTGTTCAGGTCCAGTTGCTGGCTGCTGGTGGCCGAGCGGTTGGCCGACAATTGGCGCTTGCTGGCAGCCAGTTGGCCGCGTTGGGTCTCGAGTTGCTGTTTCTTGAGTTCCAGTTGATAGGTGTCGATGCGTCCCACGCGGGTATTGCCCTCGATGGTCTGCCCCTCGGTGACGTCGAACGACTTCAACTCGCCGGTAGCCTTGGCGCTGATGGTCACCTCGGTGGCCTCGAACGTTCCCGTGGCGTCATATTCCTTCTCCTTCTTGCTGCAAGCGGTCAGCAGCAATGCCACGCTTGCTGTCATCATGATGATCTTTTTCATCGGTTTCATGCTGGTTGATTATTTGTTGGTGATATATTTCAGGTCATAGATGCCCTTGAGCATCTCTATCTCGTGGATGGACTGCTGCACGCGGGCGGCATTCTCGCTGTTGATGTCGCGCAGCAGATCGTTCACGTCGATGATGCCGTGCGAGAGTTTGGACTCGGCAGCCTTGCGCACCTGCTGCCGCAGGGCGATGATCTCGTCGTCCTGGGTCATCAGGCGGCGGTAGCGGGAGATGACCTCGTCCTGCCGCATCTGGTCCAGGCGGTTGTTGAAAAGGAACACGTCACGGTTGTTGAGGGCCGTCTGGCGCTGCGACTCGATCTTGGCCTTGTCGTTGTGGCGGGTATAGAGGGCGCCGATGTTCCACGTCAGGCGGGCACCCACCATGCCGTTCCACGACCAGTCACGCCCCATCATGTCCTTGAACATATTATAGCCTGGGTAGCCGTAGTAACCTTGCGCAAACAGACCCACGCGGGGCAGCAGGGCGCTGTTGAGGGCACGTTCCTGGGCATCGGCCAGACGCAACTGGCTGTCGATCAATACCAACTCGGGGCGGTCGTTGCCCACGCCAACCTCGACGGGAAGCGGCTTGGTCACCGCAGTCACCTCCAGGCCGCAGAAGGCCGACAGCATCGCCTGCAGCACGCGTCGCTGCGACTCTAGGGTAGTCTGCTGCTGGACGACGTTCAGGCGCTCGGCGGTGACATTGTTCAGGTCACACTGGGCCGCCGTGCCGTGCTTGACCATCGAGGTGAGTTTCTTCTCGCTGGCGGCCAGTTGCTGCTGCAGGTCGTTGTTGAGTTTGATCTGGTCCTCGAGCAGCAACAGCGAGAAGTACATCTCGTTCACCCGCTGGCGCACGCTATAGAGCGTCACGTCGAGTTGGGCCTGCTGCACGGCGCCTTGCTCGCGGGCCACCTGGCGCTGGGCGCTGATGGACCCTCCGTCATAGAGCGTCTGCTGCACGTCCAGGCCCACGCGGTACTGGTCCTTGCCCAGGCCTTTCATCTCCAGGCCCATCTGGCCCAACATTGCCTGCATCTCGTCGGGCCACGAGGGCACTGCGCTCTGGTAGGAGGCCTGGGCCGTCGCCGTCACCTGGGGGAGCCACCCCTTGGCGATATTGGACACGGTGAGGTCGGTGGTGCGGGCGATGAGGCCGCGCTGGGCGATGAGCGGATAATTGCGCTCGGCGGCCTGCTGGCACTGTTCCAGGGTCTGGGACCAAGCGGCCAGGCTCACCAGGCCCACGGCTAGAAGTAGTGATAATATTCTGTTGATCATAACTGATTAAGAGTTTTGATTGTCGATGCAAAATTACACTCCTCTACCCGATAAATTGCTATCCAAAACAAGAGAAAAACATCCTTTTTGTACAATTCAAGGGGTTTTATGCCGGTTTTTTCCGGTTTTTTACCTACCTTTACGTCCAAAATAAGAAGAAACGCCATGGCCGAAATGCAACAATTCACCCTATCCCAACTGCGGGAACTCGTCAATAGCAACAATGAGCACTTGATGGGCAACTACATCTCGCGCAACCTTGCCGTTGCCCGCAACATCCGGCTCAGTCTCGTGAGGGAGCAATTCAAAGACGTCCCCACCGTCCTGCCCGAAATGCGCATGATGCTCATCAAGCGAGGATGGGCCCACACCACTCTCAACATGATGGAGCACCACATCACAGTCGGCGACCTGGTCTTCCTGGGATCCAACGGCATCCTGCAGTATCACGATGCGGCAGACGACGTGCAGGCTATCGGATTCTCGCTGAGCGACGACCTGTTCCAGTTAGCCATCGGTAACCGTATTCCCGAGGCATTTGACGGTCACCTGCGCGATTTTCACATCCATCTGAGCGAGGAAGAAGCCCGATACTATGACGACCTGCACCTGCTGCTCAACCGGCACATGATCGGGTTGCCGCACAGCAGCCAGGTGACGTTGCACCTGGCCAGCGCCCTGCTGTGGTATGTCAACCATCTGTGGCAGCAGCGCGAGCAGTCCCACCTCGAGAGCCAGACGCGCGAGCAACGGCTGTTTGCCGACTTCATCGGCCTGGTCAACGACCATGCCCCCGAGCACCACACCATCGACTTTTATGCCTCACGGCTGTGCCTCACGCCGCGCTACCTGAGCACCATCATCGGCCAGGTGAGCGGCAAGAGCGCCAAGCAGTGGATCGACGATGCCCTGGTCACCCGCATCAAGATCGACCTCAAGCACAGCGGCAAGTCTATCGCCATGATTGCCGACGACCTGCACTTTCCCAGTGCCTCGTTCCTCACCAAGTTTTTCAAGCGCATGACAGGTACCACCCCCACCCGATTCCAGCACTCGTGAGAACTTGAAGACAATAATTTATTAAAATGGTAAAAAACCAACAAATCAAAGGTCTAATAAGAATAGGTTATAGACCTTGACAAGACCAGCGGCCTGTTTTGATACGCCCGGTGAATGAAAAGTTTCCCCTATGCTAAAAACAAGAACAGCATGGCCTGTTAAAAAAAAATCTTGATTTTTGTCGCCAAAACTATTGACAGATTGCCAACAATGTTGTAATTTTGCAACGTCAAAATGATCATATAACCATTTTTTCTTAAATTTATCACACCATGAACGACATGAAATCAACGATTGAACACCGCGAGATGTGCCAGCAGCGCGACAGGGAATTCCTGGCACTGTATCACCCGACCCTGGATGCGCTGTTGAGCCAAGGTATGGAGGAGAGCAAGGCCCGGCGCGCGGCCGTAGAGTTCACCATCGCCAACGGGCATCCGCACTACCACGTGAACCACGAGCGGGCCTACCGCTGCGTGTGCCACCTGCTCAATGCCACCGAGAAGAAAGGCAACGGCGCCCGCACCTATCGCGACCCGGAGGAAATGGGCCTGGCCAAGAGACGCCTGCGCCGCCAGATGTGGTACGAGATCACCCAGCGCGTGAGCCTGCTACTGGCTCAGGGCATGAGCGTCGAGACCGCCATCGACCATGTGCTGGAACACTGCCGCGCCTCGCGCTTTTTCATTTCGCCCGCGACTGCCATGACCAAGATCTGCCCCAAGGCCCGCACCCGGGCACTGCGCTGACAATGAAGAGATGAGGTCTTCATCAGACAACAGCCCGGCGATACAAACCTTACTTAAAACTTAAAACTCAAAACTCAAAACTCAAAAACCATGAAATACCGCATTGAAATCTCAATCGACCTGGACGACATCCAGCAAGCCATCTACACCGAGGGAACATGGCATCCCGCCGACAATGCCACCGCCTGGGGCGTGAACAGCAGCAATGAACCCATCGTGGACCGCCGCGTGCGCGAGGGGCTGGACGACCTGCTGGCACGCATCAGCGGCTACATCGAGAGCAAGAACATCAACTTCAACCTCGAGAGTCAAAACATCCTGCTCACCGTGGCTGTCGAGCGACGCCCACTGCTGACGCTGGCCAGCGACCTCAAGCAAGCCATCATCGCCACCCTGGCCAACTACACGCTCATGTCGCTCTACGGCGACGAGGACAGTATCTACGGCACGGCCTGGCGACTGCATCGTGCCCGCACGCTGCTCCTGCTCTCGCGCCCATGAGGCACCCGCACAATATTTACTCATTCACAGTCCCATGCCAAGGATAAGGTTGTCTGGCAGTTATATGGCAAAATCCTGTTGCATTATTCGATAAAAATGCTTACCTTTGCCCACAATAACGTTAATCCAGTCAACCTTATCCATTTTATATACACCTTTATATGAATATGGCAAATCGAAGTATCAAGTCTCTAGTGTTGTTATTGGCCGCATGGACTGTAGCGAGTACAGCCTGGGCTGCTCCCATCACCGAGAATCAGGCTCGGCAAATCGCCGCTAACTTCATGACGGCCCGTCTGATGCAGCCCACCGCCACACCCACTCTGGCCAGCAAGGCGCCGCGCAGGATTGGCGCTATGGGTGGTCAGGCGGCCTACTATGTGTTCAACGGCACTGGCAACGGCTATGTCATCGTTGCCGGCGACGACCGCGTGCCTGCCGTGCTGGGCTACAGCGACCAGGGCACCTTTGACAGCCAGGACATCCCCGAGGCCATGCAGGAACTGCTCGAGGGCTATGCCGCCCAGATTGCCGCGCTCGACGAGGGAGCCACCGTAGCCGCCCACCCGAGTCCCGGTGGCGCCATTGCCCCGCTGCTGAAATGTGCCTGGTCACAGAACAACCCTTATAACATCCTGTTACCCTTTGTCGACGGCAAGCATGCCGCGGTGGGATGTGTCGCCACGGCGATGGCCCAGGTGATGCACTACTGGCGATGGCCCGAACGCACCATGGCCGCCATTCCTGCCTACAAGACCGAGACGCTGTCCATTTCCATGCCCACGCTGCCCGTCACCACGCTGGACTGGGAAAATATGGACAACACCTATGAGACCACCGACACGCTGAGCGTCAGGGGCAAGGCTGCTGCCACGCTCTCGCTCTATTGCGCCCAGGCGGTCGAGATGGACTTCACCAAGGACGGCTCGTCGGCCACCATCACCGACATCCCCGCCGCGATGACCAACTACTTTGGCTACAAGGCCGGCGCCCGCGTTTATTCGCGCGAGAACTTCACGACCCAGCAGTGGGAGAAGATGGCCTATGACGAACTGGCCGCCGGGCGTCCCGTCATCTACCGCGGCAGCAAGTCCTCGGGCGGGCACGCGTTTGTGTGCGACGGCTATGACGGCAACGGCATGTTCCACATCAACTGGGGCTGGAACGGACGCAGCAACGGCTACTTTGTGCTCAACGTGCTCAACCCCGACGCCCAGGGCACAGGCAGTGCCAGCGGTGCCTATGGCTACATCTACAACCAGCGCCTGATCACCGGCCTCGAGCCCGGAGAGGAAGCCTGCGGCATTGAGGTATTGACAAAACATCTCGAGGTGCTCAGTTACATCGGCACCCGCAACTCGAGCAGGGGAACCTTCTCGGCATCGATGCTCACCCAGTTTCTCAACATCACCTCCCAGACCATCAGTTTTGACTTTGGCTGGGCGTTGTATCAGGGTTCTGAACTGGTGCAGATCATCGGCACCGATGTCAAGAACAACCTCCAGAGCAACTACTACTTCGGGGTAACGCGCAATCTGACCTTCGGCAGCAACATCACCAGCGGCACCTACCGCATCCTGCCCATCTACAGCGAGCAGAATGCCGGCAACTGGAGGCCCTGTGTCGGCTCTGATGTCATCTATGCCGAGGTGGTCATCGACGGCAACAATTGCACCGTCACCAGCCACGGCGTGGGCTGCACACCCGACTATCAGATCAATGAGATCACCACGACGGGCCACATGCACGTCAACCGCCCCGTCAATATCAACGTCAATCTGACCAACAACGGCAATTCCCGCAACGACTTGATCTACATGTTTGCTGGCAACTCGTTCTACTCGACGGCATTCATCGACCTGGACAAGGGCGAGACCGGCGACGTGCATTTTGAATACTCGAGCGGGACGGCGGGAACGACCCAACTCACCTTCAGCCTCAACAAGGATGGCACATCGCCCATCGCCAGCACAGCGGTCACCATCAATGACATGCCATCTGCCAGCCTGAACGGTTCGCTAACGGTTGCTGACGTCACCGACCGTGACAACCACGTCATCACCAGTGACAAATTCAAGGTACAGGTCAACATCAGCAACCACAGCACGGCGGCCTATGACGAGGACATCATCATCAAACTCTACAAGCACATCTATGGCTCCACAGGCACCCTGGTGCAGACGCAGACCAAACCGTTGACGCTCGACCGCAGGAAAACGGCAACCCTGGAGTTTGAACTGGACAACGTGATGGACGGGTGGTCCTACTTCGCCCTGGTCTATTATTACAGCGAGGGCAAGGAGGTGCGCCTGGCAGGCACCGCTACCCACACCATCAACTTCCCCGACGACACCATTCACCCACGCGGTGACGTGGACGGCAACGGTGAGGTGAATATTGCCGATATCAACATCGTCATCCACATCATCATGGGCGGGAACATTCCAGATGGCATGCGGATGCGGGCCGACGTCGATGGCAATGGCGAGGTCAATATAGCCGATGTCAACGCTCTCATCGACATCCTGCTCAAGGGCTGATGAGTCAACCCTGTCACTATACCACACATCACGTGCAAAACCGCAGCATCACGGCTGCCACAACACCTCGCGCAGAGCCGCAAAAGTATAATAACCGCAGTTGGAGTTAACATCTCATTACAGGGAGATGTCCCAATAATTACACTTCTATCAATAGATTGTAAAAAAACAGCGGCTCTGCGTGAGGTTCTGTTGATCGAATAGTTACTTATCAATCACATAACCAAAAAACAAGTAAAATGAACATGTATAGAAAACGCTTCATGCTGATGCTGGTTTGCTGGCTTGTCGTGACAAGCCTGCAGGCCAGCCCGATTGGCGAGCGCCAGGCCCTGGACATCGCCACCCGATTCCTGTCAAGCCGCGCCATGGCACCGTCGGCCATCAAGATGGCTCACAAGGGACCCCGGCTGTCCACCTCCACGACCGACAGCCATTCGTCCTACTACATCTTTAACGCCAGCGCCCGCGGCTTTGTCATCGTTGCCGGCGATGACCGCGTGCCCGCCGTGCTGGGCTACAGCGACAGTTGTCCCCTGGACACCGATGACATGCCAGCAGCCATGCAGGAATGGCTTGACGGCTATGCGGCCCAGATCGAGGCCATCACCGGCGGTGCCAAACCCGACGTGCGGTCGTCGTCACGCCCCGCCATCGCTCCGTTGCTCAACGTGCACTGGGGCCAAGGCATGCCCTACAACGTGCTGCTGCCCCACATCAGCGGGAGCAACAACGCCCACGCCTATGTGGGCTGTGTGGCCGTCGCCATGGCCCAGGTCATGTCCTACTGGCAGTATCCCAGCCGCCCCACCCAGACCATACCGGGATACACGTCGGCCAGCGGCAAGACCTATGCCGTGAGCATGCCGTCACTCCAGCCGATGGACTTTGACTGGGAAAACATGCGGGACACCTACTACACCACCGACAGCACCAGTGCCGCTTGCCGCGCCGTGGCCGACCTGATGCTCTACAGCACCACCTCGCTGCAATCCAACTTCGGGCCCTCATCGACGGGCAGTCTCACGCGGTATATCCCCGAGCGGCTGATTACCTACTTCGGCTACAAGAACTCGGCCCATTACATCTACCGCAACACCTTCAGCACCCAGGCCTGGGAAGACACCATCTACAACGAACTCGCCGCGGGGCGCCCGGTGGCCTATGGCGGCAACAAGTTGTCGGCGGGGCACGCCTTTGTGTGCGACGGCTATGACGGCGAGGGCCGTTTCCACATCAACTGGGGATGGGCCGGCAAGAGCAACGGCTACTTCCTGCTCAACCTGCTCAATCCCAGCGATGAGGGCATCGGCAGTGCTGCCGGAGCCTATGGTTATGTCTATAACCAGGGTGCCGCAATCGGTCTGGAACCCGCCGACGGCACCAATGGCACACCGGCCTTCTCCTTCGAGGACCTGAGCATCAGCACCTACAGTTCGACGCGCAGCGCGGCTTCATCCAATTTCTCGGTCAGCGTGTCGGGCAAATTTGTCAACAACACCAACGCGTCGGCCCAGTTCCGCCAGGGCTGGGGCCTGTATGACCTCAATGGCGATTTGCTCGAGGTGCTCTTCACACGCTACAGCACCAGCACGGTGGGCACTGGCGGCTACATCACCGTGTCGAGCAGGGCATTGAGTTTCGGCGCGGGCATCACCAGCGGCACCTACCGCATCCTGCCCATCTATTCCATCTATCCCAGCGAGGATTACAGGCCCTGCATCGGCTCGGACGTGAATTACATCGAGGTGACCTTTGGCGGGAACTATTCCTGCACCATCAAGGGCTACGGCACCGCCGGGTCATCGACAAGATACACCGTGAACAGTTGCACCACAGAGGGCACCTTGAACCACGGCAAGCCGGTAACGGTCACCCTCGACCTGTCCAACACGGGCACCTCGACCAACGACATGGTGTACATGCTGGTCGATGGCGAGTTCACCGCAATGGGGCTGGCCAATATCGCAGCCGGGGCTTCGGGCTCGCTGGTTTACCGCTTCACACCCACCACCCCGGGGACCAAGACCCTCACCTTCTCGCTCAACGAGAACGGTGTGCCCGCGCTCTACACCCACAAGATCACCATCTCGACAATGCCCAGCGCGACACTCGACGTGAACTATCGCATCCAGGGCATCACCGACGAGGAGAACCGCATCATCAGCGCCGACCGCTACAGCATCTTCGTTGACGTGACCAACACGGGCACGACGACCTATGACGAGGAGTTCTCGGTGCGCCTTTACCGCGTCAACAACGAGGAGACCAACGTGGGCACCGAACTTCTGAGCCAGACTCAACCGCTCCACCTGGCGGCTGGCCAGTCAACGAGCCTGCAATTTGACTTTGACCACGACCTGATCGACGGATGGAAGTACTTCTGCTACCTGTACTACTACAGCAATGGCGAGACCGTGGGCAAAGCCACCAAGTGGTACCAGTTGAACTTGACAGGTGAGCCCGTGGCTCCCGTCACCCGCTGTACCGTGACGACCGACGTCCTGCCGTCCCATGGCGGCCGCGTGTCGCTCTCGGGCCGCTTCATTAACGGCAAAATCCAGCCTGGAGAGGTGGTCACGGTCACCACATTGCCCAACGTGGCATGGCGATGCCAGAGCGTCACGGCGAGTGACGCCAGCGGCAACCCTGTCGTCATGACCGATGCGGGCGACGGCGTCCACACGTTTGTCATGCCCGAGGGTGACGTCACGGTGACGGCAGCCTTCGCGCGTTCGACGGGCAGCCGTTTCCGCCTCGTGGAGAACCGTGCCGACATCACCGAGGGCGACACCTATGTCCTCGTGAGCCGCAACTATGACAAGGTAATGAAACACTGGGACAACAGCGACGGCACCATCCAGGCAACCGACATCGCCGAATGGCTCGACGATGACCACACCATCGTCCGGATAGGCGATGACGCCCTGTTCTTCACCATGACCCAGATGGCCGACACCACCGTCTCGTCCAACGCCCGCACTGCTGCCTATCTGACCAACGGCAACGCCCACATGCGCACCAGCAACTACAACGTCCTGATGCAAGACGGCATCGTTGCCGAGAGCCGCGCGTGGATGTACATCGGCAATGCGTCAAACTGCCTCATCCGCTTCAAGGACACCAGCAGCGGCAGCAATGGCAACTGGATTGTGCGCTATGACAACGCGAATGACAATTTCAAGGTAATGAACTGGAATGTCACCGGGGCCGAGGTCTCGCGCGTGTGGCTCTACAAACTCATGCCCGAAGATGAGCCCCAGGTGCTGCCCGGCGACGTGAACAGCGACGGCGTGGTCAACATCAGCGACGTGACTGCCCTGATCGACTACCTGCTCAACAACAATACTGCCGACATCAACACCGCAGCCGCCGACGTGAATGGTGACAGCATCATCAACATCAGCGACGTGACATTGCTCATCGACAGGCTGCTGGGCAATTGAGGCCGCTCAGGCGTTTTTCTCGGCAATGATATAGTTGTTGGCCAGAACACTGCGGGGCTAATGCGAACCTTTAGTTCGGCGAAGCCAATTTTTCATGAAATACGTTTCCTTAGCGAAATAGCATTAAAATCTTTCAGGGTCAACCGCTATATCATTACTTTTCTAGTTGACAAGTAATAAAGGTAGTGAAAACCTAGGTAAAGTCTGCGGTTTTCACTACCTTTGCAAGGTGAATACAGTATTATCCATAAACCCATTACCTAAAACCCCTTTAACTATGAGTAAAATCCGCTACCTTTTCCTGCTGGCCTGCTTGTGCGTCATGAATACGGCATGGGCAGCCACCATCAATGAGCAACAGGCCCGTACCATCGCCACCAGGTTCATGGCTGGTCATGGCATGCGCTCAACAAGCCTGAAACTGGCCCACAAGGCCCCCACACTCCATGCGACCGCCGGCAGTGGCCAGGCGGCCTACTATGTGTTTAACGCCAGTGGCGGCTATGTCATCGTTGCCGGTGATGACCGCGCTCCCAGTGTGCTGGGCTACAGCGATCATGGCACATTTGACAGCCAAGATGTGCCCGAAGCCCTGCAATACCTGCTCGAGGGCTATGCCGCCCAGATCGACGAGTTGACCCGCGGAGGCAAGTCAGCGCCCCAACTGCGGGGCACGGCCCCCATCAGTCCGCTGGTGACCGCCTCGTGGAGCCAGAACAACCCATACAACATCCTGCTGCCCTATCTCCCCTCGGGAAGCCATGCCCATGTGGGTTGTGTGGCCACGGCCCTGTCCCAGGTCATGTATTTCTGGAAATGGCCTGCCCGCCCCACCCGTCCCATCCTGGCCTACACGAGCGTGGCCGCAAGTAATGGTGACACCTTGAAATTTGACATGCCCGAACTGCCGGTCATCGACTTCAACTGGGAGGTCATGAAGGATACCTATGAGACGAGCGACACCCTGAGCGCTGCCGCCAGGGCTGCCGCCACGCTGAGCCTGTACAGTGCCCAGGCCGTGCAGATGACCTTCAAGAAGACCTCATCGGGTGCCTCCACATCCAGCATCCCCAACTTTGCAGCCACCTACTTTGACTATGACGCCAGCGCCCACATGGAGTATCGCACCAACTACAGCACTCAAGGCTGGGCCGACCTCATCTACAACGAGTTGGCAGCCGGACGCCCCGTCATCTACAGCGGCAGCAAGAAGACCGGCGGTCACGCGTTCATCTGCGACGGATATGACGGCAACGGCATGTTCCACTTCAACTGGGGCTGGAACGGCAGCAGCAACGGCTACTTCCTGCTCAATGTGCTCAATCCCGACCTGCAGGGAACCGGCAGCGCCAGCGGCACCTATGGCTACATCCTTGACCAGGGCGTCATCGTGGGCTTCCAGCCCAACCAGGGCGGCAGCCACATCTTTGAACTCACGGCGACCGATGTTGCACTCAACAGTTACACCGGCACACGCTACTACTCGAGCGACCCGTTTGAGATCGTTGTCTCGGGCAGGTTCCACAACTACACCTCCGACACGCTCGACGTGCGCTTTGGCTGGGGCCTCTTCAAGGACGGCGTGATGATTGAGAGGCTGTACAGTGCCTATAATCACACCCTCAGGCCCAGTTACCGCCACACCCACACCAACCGCGAATTGACCTTCGGCGCCAACCGCACCTCAGGCACCTACCGCATCCTGCCCATGTACACCGAGTACAGCCAGGACAACTGGCGCCCCTGTGCCGGTGCCGACAGGAACTACATCGAGGTGACCATCAATGGCAACACCATGACCGCCACCGGCCATGGCACGGCGGCAACGCGCGACTACACCATCAATGACATCACCGTCACGGGCAACATGCACGTCGGCAGGCCCGTCGATTTCACGATGAACCTGACCAACAACGGCGAATCCAGCAATGAGTTGCTCTACATGTTTGCCAACGGCTCGTTTGTTTCGGCCGGATACGTCGGTCTGGAGAAGGGTGAGACCGGGGACATCCCCTTCATGTACATGCCCGGCACGGCAGGCAATCACACCATCAC
>Ga0310695_10004924_pt1 | contig 23977 bp, 19 predicted proteins | sample RumenRJG_04DNA_FD_203882 | JGI IMG/M metagenome (GOLD analysis project Ga0310695, IMG submission 203882) | Bovine rumen microbial communities from Lethbridge, Alberta, Canada - RJG_04 (v2) (version 2) | ecosystem: Host-associated > Mammals > Digestive system > Stomach > Rumen | place: Canada...
ATACTTTCAATAATTACTATCGAATTTTGTGATTTTGTGCATATCTAAATCTTAATTAGATGATGACATTATTGTTTTTATGCAAAAATGTTTTTGTTTTATTTAATGGTATGGCATTCTGTTTGCGGTAGATTTTGCCTCTTCTCAGACGGCAGAATGTATGGCAACAATTAAACAATCATATAGGGACTACATAACTATGAAATTTAAGAACGTCATCTTAGCTACAATGTTTTTATCAACCGCTACTTTTGCTGCTCACAATGACGTAAGAACAGCTCCAGAAAAATATTACCTGAATGCTTCGGACGTAGCTGACAGCTTAGCTTTGTTACCACCTCCTCCAGCAATGGACAGCATCACTTTCTTAAATGATCAGGCTCAATATAACAAGGGCTTCATGTTACGTAAGACCGAAAGAGGTGCTCTGGCTGCTAGAGATGCAGAGATTGACGCTAAAGGTGTATCTGCAGCTTTATCAGAGGCTTTTGGCATGAAGATCTCAAAGGATAATACTCCTCAGATCTACAAGTTAATCAGCAAGATGGTAGAAGATGCAGGTGATCTTGCAACCAGATCTGCTAAAGAGCATTACATGAGAGTTCGTCCATTTGCTTTCTATGGTGTTAACACCTGCAATATGAAAGATCAGAAGACTTTATCAACTAATGGTTCTTATCCATCTGGACATACTGCAATTGGTTGGGCAGAGGCTTTAGTTCTAGCAGAGATTAATCCTTTCAGACAGAACGAAATTCTAAAGAGAGGATTCGAGATGGGCCAGAGTCGTGTAATCTGTGGTTACCACTGGCAGTCAGACGTTGACGCTGCTCGTGTAGTTGCCTCAGCTGTTGTTGCACGTTTACATGCCAATGATGAGTTCAATGCTCAGTTAAAGCTTGCAAAAGAAGAGTTCAAGCAGAAATCAGAAGTTAAATAATATCTGATCTCATAATAGAATTAAAAAGCTCAGAATACTGTTTCGGTTTCTGAGCTTTTTGCTTTAATGGTGTATGTTACAGGTTGTTACTCTATTTTTTTATAGTTGTTTTTCTGATACTTAAGAGCATCTTTTAGATACTGACTGGTGTTTTCTCTTTTGTATTTTTTTCCAAAGAAATCTAAAGGTCCACTACTCTTATTTGGCAGTTTTTCAAATTTCTTTACAATATTCTGTTCAAGTGTTTCCATTCCGCTTGTATATTCTTTAGTACTTGTGAATAGGGTTATCTGTTCGCTGATACTATAAGTAGGGTGTGATTTGAGATCATAAATGCAGTAATCCTCGTTGAACACTTTTCCTGTGTACAGCATCAGGAACTGCTTGTAGCTTAAAATCAGTTTGAAAACATCATCATTATGAATCTGTACTACTCGATCGTAGAGAGCAAGAATTTTCGCCAGAATATCAGGATGCTTTTCAGCATAATCATAATCAGCGACGAATACTACGGGAACAAATGCTCCTACCTGTGCAGCGTGGGCTACAATCTGGTATCCCTGCTTTAGGGCTTCGTAGTTTTCTGGAGCCCATAGAACCATACCATCACCTTCACGGTTGTTCATTTTATTTATGGCTTCTGTTACAGGGCAATCTACAATGTTTACATCTTCTTCTTTTAGTCCAAAGATATTAAGCCAGTTAGATAGAGCGTAAATACTTGATGTGCCATATCTTAAGAAGAAGGTTTTGCCTTTGATTGATTCTGGATCACCGTATACATTGGGATATTCGCGAGACCATCCTTTCACATTCAGAATCTCACTGTCTTTCTGAACCATGATATCTGTTGCAAAGGACTCGTCATTGGCGATTCCGAAAATCTTGATTGGTACATCTTCAGAGGCGACAATAGCTGGTACAGCACCTATACAGGTAACTTCCCAACGATCATGATGTTCTCTCTTCTCGTTGATGATATCAAGACCTGATGTGTTTACGATTGAAAGTTCAAGGTCCAAACCTAAATCTCGATCCCATCCCTGCTGTTTTGCATACCATACTAGAAAACCTTCATGCTCCATCAGCATTGTAATTTTTACATGCTCAAGTGCATCATTGTTTTCTGATTCAAGAGATTGTGCAGGAGAAACAAGAAACGCTGAAAATAGTCCCACAAAAAAACTTTTAGTGATTTTGCCAAGCATATTGTTTTCCGTAACTGTTAGAAGATGTTGTTTTGGTAATTCTGTAAACGCTTATATTTTAAATTTTAGGTTATAAAGAATATTAGATAGGAGATAACAGATTGAATATACAGGATAGTTTTAGTAATTGCGAGTAAAATCAAAGAATATATATTTTTGGGGCAAAAAAAAAGTTCGCATAAGCGAACCTGTTTCCAATTGGTTGCGGGGGCAGGATTTGAACCTACGACCTTCGGGTTATGAGCCCGACGAGCTACCGAACTGCTCCACCCCGCGTCAACGATGTATATAATATTCATTTCGCTTTTTAATGTCAAGCATTTTGTGACATAAATTAAGTTTTTTTTTAAGTATAAAATATAAAAACACTGTAAAACAATAAGTTAATAAAAAATAAATTTTAAACTAAAATCTGTTTTGCCGATCTGAAAGGATGATAATTAAAGGCTTGTATACAGCTTGGTTTTTCGAGGTGATAAAGAAAAAGCCTGAAAAGTATAACAGGCTTCCATCTATCATAAGAGCAAATCTATTTGTCATCAATACAACTGCACTGCATGTTGTCATCTGATGCATACACTCATCAAAGAAATCTATTACTGACGGTGTATTCTCATGCTCAACATGCAGCATTTCTCATACTAATTCTTTGTAAGGCCCTGCAGGATCTGATTTGCAGTCTTGATCTGATCACTTGCACCACTTATAAAGCTGTTGTACTGTCCCATAAAGTCCTGCAGCTTAACCATCTGAGTCTGGTTGTCGGAGTTGCAGTTCTCTGCCATGTGCTGGATTTGTGAGGCAATTGCTCTTGCCTGGTCCCCAGTTGTTGCTTTATAGTTATAGTGACCAGGAAGTTTAATTACCATATTAATTATTCTTATATCATGCTGTACCCATTTTGCTTTCCAACCTGTTGTATCAAGGCCAAACGATTTTGCCTCATCTGCAAGCTCATTAAGAACTTTTCCTCGTCCTATTTTGTCGGTATCTTCATCCTTGGTAAAAGCACCTAATTTTGAATTTAGTTTATCCAAAAATGCATTCAGCGCTTTAGCTTTATCATTCTGAGCCTTCATATCTGCAATCTTCAATTCTGCTTCTTTCTTTTTAGTGGCACCAACCTCTAGCATAACCATAGCGGCCATCATCTGTATTGACATTCCCTCTAAGTTGGTACCCTTGATTGCATTTACATTTGAAGTTGAAATTGAACCTACTGTCATAATAGTTACCTCTTAGTTGTAAAATCTTTTGAATAAATCTGTGTTCTTATTTGTGTATCAGATTCTTATCATTCACTCTCTAGCTCAAGTATAAATAAAAATTTCTAATGGTTGGGACTACTTTTATGTATTTTGTGACATTTTGTTCAAAGTTGAGGTATATATCACAGATTTTGTTAGTTTATGACTACATTTCAATAAGGTAGTTGCACATTTATTTACGAGAGTATGCCAAAACAGTGTTTGCTTTTGTACTGTAGCCATTGTGGCATCTAAATTGTTTGTAAATTCGATTAAACAACAGATATTAGTCTTGCCTTAAAAATAGTGAGGTTTTTTATTATGCTTGGGAAATCGTGAATTTACATATATTAAACGAAAAAAGCGAAGAAAGGTGAAAATATTACAAGTTGTATATCTTAATGCTCTGTTTTTACTGTATTTGTTATTGTAATTAGTGCCCAATACCTTTATTTATGCGGATCTATATTGAAGATGAGTTGGTTTAATATTGTGTAGTTATCAGATAATAAAAAACCGATGCTGGTGTATCACATCGGTTCTATTGATTCTTTGAAATGCTTTTTACTAATCGCGAACAGCTGAGAAAACAGAGTTGTCTCCGCCGAAAGGATTTGAAACGTACTGTTCTGCATCCCAGTCATTGTCATACTTTACAGAATTGTCTTCAAATGTGTACTTGAATCTGTACTGGTATGATGGCTTCTCTCCTTCTGGAACAGTGATCATGCCTTTGAAAGTGCCGTTCTTCTGTGGCTTCATTGCAACTGCCTGCCAGCCGTTGTGCTCGCATAGAAGATCAATTTTAACAGCACCCTGTGCTGCAGCTTTCTTAATAGTGAAAGTTACATTTACCTTTGCGTCTTTTGTAAATTTCTTAGAAACGCTCATCGATAATTTCCCCTTTAAAAATGTTAAGTACCGATCTTTGTAAGTAGCAAACACTAAAACGGTACTCCACTAAATTTCGATTTCATTGTAATCCCAATTAGTGCAAAAATAGTAATATTTTTAAACAGATAGAATATATACATATCAAATATGTGACGAACTAAGTATTTTTATAAATATTTAAAAATGAAAATTATTTACTTTTTATATAGTTAACTTATTGAAAGTATAAGTAAAAATATTAAGAAAAAGTGTCGGTAAATAGACTGTATTAAGTATTATAACTAACATTTTAGTTTATAAAAATATCTTATAAAACAAGATGTTACTGATTGTTAAAAAAACGAATTATTAAGTTAGATGAGGTGGATGCACAATTATGGTGAATTGAGATGTGACTTTTTAGCATACCAGCGATTTTTGCATATTCTAATCTTGTACTAGATTCTTTTGTATCAGCTTTTGTGTAAAAGCTCTTCTCATGTAAAAACCTCTTGGTCTTGTCCGGATAATTTCCCCCTTAGGTCCAATGCATTCTGTAAGAACCTTCCCGTTTGCTCCTTTTGGTCTCATCTGGATAATCTGTCCGATACGGGCATTGATTCTTTCAACATTACCTGTTTTTACCAGCTCGTAAAGTTCATTGAAGTCCTCTTTGACGGTTTTAAGTTCGTCTTCAGAAGGTGTAAAGAAGAAATATCCAAGAACAACTCTTTCATTAAAATCCAGGTCTCTAGAGGCTCTGATCAGAACAAAAAGCACGCGAGTGATTTTTGAATAGAGCGGGGAGGTTTCAAAAGTGTAGTGTCTGATTCCTGTGAGAGGCGCATAGCACAGAAAAGTTGACTCCAGAGGACATAAATTGTCATCAACCGGAATTGACTTTAACTCAAGTCCAAGTTCTGGAAAATCAGGAATAGATTGATTTGCTGCACTTGCTCCTAGACATTTTTCTATAAGTTCTCCTGTGAACCCTTTTCCATGCAAAGTATCAATTGGTACAGGAATCCGTGCATATTCAGCAAGTTCCGTCAGTGATTTCCCTACAATGAAATTTAGGTTTGCGATTAGTTCATCAAAATTATGAGGAGGAGTGGTAACTGTATTTTTTCTGTTTTCCTTCTCCATATCTGAACCTTGGAAATAATGCCTGAAGAATAGTTGTAAAAAAAGGTTTTTACGTGATCTACAAAGAGCTTTGTAAGGCCCCTATCTGTTATAATAACACACAGTATAACTTTGCAGATTGCAATAAGTTTAAAAGATAAAGATCAGGCGGTTTTTTGTGATTGATAAAGACGGATTTAGACCTAATGTAGGTATTGTAATCTGCAACCGCTCAGGTCAGGTTTTATGGGCTCGAAGAATCAGGCAGAATTCCTGGCAGTTTCCTCAGGGAGGAGTTGATTCTGGAGAATCTCCAGAGAACGCTATGTATCGAGAGCTTTATGAGGAGTTAGGCTTAACCAAGAATGATGTAAAGCTTCTGGCTAGTACAAAGTTTTGGCTTAAGTACAGACTCCCTAAAAGACTGGTCCGCTGGAATGAGAAACCTTTATGTATCGGACAGAAACAGAAATGGTATTTACTCTGTTTGAATAAAGATAAATCTGAACATATTGAATTTAACCGCAAAGGTCATCCTGAATTTGATGACTGGCGCTGGGTAAGTTACTGGTATCCGGTCCGGCAGGTGGTTGCATTTAAAAGAGATGTGTATCGACAGGTGCTGAGTATTTTTTCTCAGGTAGCACTGTTCGGTCCGCATTCTGTGAATTATAAAAAGAATACCCGAACAACGAGGAGGGTAAGGTAGCTATGTCTGAAAGTCAGAACTCAATATTGCTAGCCCTACGTAAAATTATTCAGGAGGTATCTTCAAAGAAGTCATTTGAGGATGCCATAAATACACTTGTAGATCTGATAAGGGATGCGACCAGTGCAGATTGTTGTTCGCTCTATCTGCTTTCATCCCGAAAGAGTATCTTAAAGCTTGCAGCCACTGAAGGCCTGCAGAAGGACTCCATCGGCAAGGCAACGCTGCAGATAGGTGAAGGTCTGGTTGGTCTTGTGGCTCAGAAACAGGAACTCATAAATCTTGCGAATGCTCCGGATCATCCAAATTTCAAATATCTTCCGGATGTTGGAGAGGATGAGTATCAGTCTTTTCTAGGTGTACCTGTAATCAATCAGGGAGAGCTTCTTGGTGTTCTGGTTATTCAGTGTAAGGAAAACCGTGTTTTCGGTGAACAGGAAGAAACCTTACTCATTACTCTATCAGCTCAGATAGCCTCAATTATTTCCATAACTAGAACCATAAAGGAAAATGAGGATTTCCGAGTATCCCGTTACAAGGGTAAGACAGGATCCGGTTCAATTGCCATTGCTCAGGCGGTGGTTTGGAAACCACCTGTAACCTTTGAAACCATTCAGATTATGTATTCTGATGAGAAGGATATTCAGTCAGAGCTTTTCCATCAGACAATCTTCCAGCTGCAGATGGAAATGGATAGGGCAAATCTCTATCTTCAGGAGAATTCTCATTCAAAGGCTTCCTCAGGCTATATGTCAGGTTATGGCAGTATGCTTGATGACCCAACCTTTGAAGATGAGGTTGATAACGAGATTTTTGAAAATGGTTACGTTGCAGCTTCTGCCATCAAGGTTGTAACCATGAGAAGAATTAAAGCTGCAGAGAATGATGGACATAAGGAAAAGATTAGGGATATGCGGGATTTCGCCTCAATCCTGATTACAAGACTGGTCCATCTGGCTCCTAAGGAGACAGAACTGTCATCTCCAGTGGTCTTAGTCGTTCAGAGTATGCCTGCGGCTTTGGTTGCCGAGATGACAAAGGATAAGATTGCGGGATTTATCTGTATTGACAGCTCAACTTCTTCTCATACCGCAATTCTGGCAAGGGATCTTGGTATCCCTGCTGTTATCGGCGTTAACATTGATATTAACGATGTTGATGGCAGAACCATAATTGTAGATGGACAGAATGCAGAGGTGCTTATTGATCCTTCATCAAGCCTTATTGATGAGTACATGCAGCTTATAGCTGCATCTAAAAAGCAGAATGACCTCTTTAATGAGGGAAAGTATGAAAAGGCTGTTACTCAGGATAACAAAGAAATCTGTATTCAGCTTAATGCAGGTCTGAATCATGATGATGACGATCTGCCTGAGCAGACTGACGGAATCGGTTTATACCGAACCGAGATCTCCTTTATGCTGTGTGATTCTCTGCCATCAGAAGATCAGCAGGTGGGCTGGTACAGAAAGCTTCTGTCACAGTTCAAAGGTCTTCCTGTTTGTATGAGAACACTGGATGTCGGCGGAGATAAGTCTCTATCCTATCTTCCAATTGAGGAGAATAATCCTGCATTAGGATGGAGAGGAGTTCGAGTCTGCATTGATCAGCCAAACATTCTGAAAACTCAGCTTCGTGCAATGCTTATTGCTAACAAGGATTTCGGAAACCTGGAGATTATGATTCCTATGGTATCCAGACTTGAGGAAGTTGTAATCGTTAAGAGAATTCTGAATGAGGCTTTTTATGAAATCGAGGAAGAGACTGGTTCTAAGATTCCACGCCCAAGATTTGGTGTGATGATCGAGGTTCCTTGTGTGGCCTTTATGCTCGATGAGCTGGCCAGTGAGTGTGATTTCTTCTCAATCGGTTCAAACGATCTGATTTCATATTTGTTTGCTGCTGACAGAGCAAATCCCAAAGTATCAAAGTTGTTTGATGCTTTTAATCCTGCTGCGGTCAGATACTTCAAGTATCTAATCGACAGAGCAAATTCTCTGCAGAGACCTATTGCTGTCTGCGGTGAAATCGCAGGATCCCCAATCGGCTGTATGCTGCTGATGTCATTGGGTTATACCAGACTTTCAATGAACTACTCTCAGATTTCTATGGTTAAATATATCGTTAAGAATATTAACCTTCAGGATCTTCAGGCTGTAGGCAAGCAGGCAATGGCATTAAATTCAAGTGTCAAAATCAAGCAACTTTATATTGAATATGCAAAGTCAAAGGGACTTTATTCAGTCATTGACACTTTATCATTAGGTAAGAATCGTTAATTTTTAGGAGCAACAGGTGCAGGTATATCTTGATTTATTAAAGAAAATCATGGAAGAGGGAACCGACCGTGAAGACAGAACCGGTACGGGTACCAGATCAATATTTGGTACTCAGATGCGTTTTGATCTTTCAAAGGGCTTTCCTCTGGTAACTACCAAAAAGTGTCACTTAAAATCAATTATCCACGAGCTTTTATGGTTCATTTCCGGCTCAACCAACATCAAGTATCTGCAGGAGAACGGTGTTCGTATCTGGAATGAATGGGCTGATGAGAACGGTGATTTAGGTCCTGTTTACGGCAAGCAGTGGCGTGATTTTGAAACTCCAGACGGACGTCATATCGATCAGCTTTCCAATGCTATTGATATGATAAAGCACAATCCAGAGTCCAGACGTATTATTGTATGCGCATGGAATCCTTCAGATGTAGACAGAATGGCTCTGCCTCCTTGTCACACTCTGTATCAGTTCTATGTCGCAAACGGAAAGTTAAGCTGCCAGCTGTATCAGCGTTCTGCTGATATGTTCCTTGGTGTCCCTTTCAATATTGCAAGCTACTCACTTCTAACTATGATGATTGCTAAGGAATGCAATCTTGAGTATGGCGATTTTGTTTGGTCTGGTGGTGATACCCACATCTACAAGAATCATTTTGAGCAGGTTCAGCTTCAGCTGACACGTGAGCCTAGACCTCTTCCTCAGATGAATATTCTGCGCAAGGCTCCATCTATTTTTGATTACAAGTATGAAGATTTTGAGCTGGTAGGGTATGATCCACATCCTGCTATTAAGGGAGTTGTATCTGTCTGATGATTGAAGTTACAGGAAAAGTTAAGTGGCAGTCAAGACGCGGTATGCGTGAGCTCGATCTGATGCTTCTGCCATTTGTTGAGAACGATCTGCAGAACTGTGACGAAAAGTTCCTTGCAGATTATGTTGATCTGCTGGAAGCAACTGATCTTCAGCTTGTCAGATGGTTCAACGGTACAGAAATGGCTGATACCCAGTCACGCAGGGATGTGATTGCTTATATTAAAAAATGCCATGCCACACGCATGGGTAAAGAGGGCGTTTAATGCTATTTTCCGAATTAGGTCTACCAGATTTTTTAGTTGAGAACATTAAGAAATTAGGTTGGGAAACACCAACCCCTGTCCAGACACTGGTTCTGCCAAAGGCTCTGGAAGGTTTTGATATTTTGGGCGGAGCACCTACCGGTACCGGTAAGTCTGCTGCTTTTTTACTGCCAATCATTGCCAGACTGTCTCTTGAGAAGAAGAGCGGTATCCGAGCAATTATTCTGGAGCCTACCAGAGAACTTGCAATGCAGGTTGAAAGCGTCTGCTCTGAGCTTATCGGAGGATTTAATGATCTGTCTGCCGGTACTATTATCGGTGGCGGTTCAAGAGAGGTTCAGCGAGAAAATCCAAGCTCAATTATTGCTGCAACTCCAGGTCGACTGATTGAGTACATTGAAAAGGGATGGATTGATACTTCTTCTGTTGAAATGTACGTGATTGATGAAGCTGACAGAATGCTGGACATGGGCTTTAGGGATGATGTAGCTAAAATAACCCGAGAGCTTTACAACCGCTATCAGACTCTGCTGTTCTCTGCAACTCTTGAAGGTGCAGGAATCGAAGAGTTTGCCTCATCTGTTTTAAACGATCCTATAGAAGTACGTCTAGGTGCAGGCGGTGAAGAAGATGAGGTTCTTCCTGAATTTTTGCTGTCCCGCGCATATTATGCAGCAGGAGACCCGCAGAAAATTAGAATTCTTCACCATCTATTGACTACTATTAAAGGTAAGTCAATCGTATTTGTTAAGACTAAAGAACGTTTGCAGAGACTTGATGCAAGTCTGCGCCGCTTGGGGTTCAAGTGTGCCTCTATTCAGGGTGATCTTTCCATGAATGAGAGAAAGGCAGCACTTAAGAATTTCTCCGTTGGAGACAAGGATATTCTGATTGCAACTGATGTTGCTGCAAGAGGTCTTGATCTGCCTGATGTAACTCATGTGTATAACTTTGATATGCCGGCCAATGCCGCTATCTATGTCCACAGAGCAGGCAGAACTGCCAGAGCAGGAGAGAAGGGCGTAGTAACCACTCTGGTTATGGCTAATGAAATCTCCTTCCTGGAGAAGCTTGAACGCTACACAGGAAAGGACATCGAAAAGCGTGCTATTAAGAATGTCTGTGCTGAGTTCCCTACAGAAAAGACTATGGGACATCATCAGTCAGAGAAGAAACGTTCCCGTGCTTCAGTAGGCGGTAATGGTGGCTTTGACAAGAAAAAGAAAGAAGAAGACAAGAAGCCTCACAAGAAAAATAGACTGCGCGACAAGAAGAATAAGGGCAAACCTGACTTTGCAGCAAAGCGTGCAAAGAAGGCCGCCAGGGCACGCAGTGAATAAAATAACCTACCTTCAGATATAAGGATTTATTATGGCAGTTACCGTAATCAGAAATGCTCAGTTGCATTTGACCTCCGAAGAGTTTGTGGATGTTGATACCGTTGCAATTATGGATCATAGAATTGTTCCTATGAGTCCAGCTCTTCTTGAAGACGGTACAGCTGAAGAAATTGATGTTAAGGGCTGTCATGTCTGTCCTGGCTTTATTGATCTTCTGGTAAACGGCTGCGCTGGTGTATCTTTTGCCCAGAACCCATCCATTGATACATTGGAATCAATGCGTCGCTGGCAGACCTCTCATGGTACTACAACCTTTGTTCCAACCATGATTTCCGGACCAAGAGAAAACCTCTCAAGAGCCATCGCTGCGGTGGCTGAGTTTAAAGAAAAGCATCCTACAGTATGTCCTGGTCTGCACATGGAAGGTCCTTTTATTTCAAGTTCTCATCCAGGCTTTCAGCCTTCTGGCTACATACGTCCATATGCTCCTGCAGATTTTGATTTCTTTCTTGAGAACAGAGATGCTATTGCCTATGTGACAATCGCTCCAGAGGTTGTAAGACCTAAAGGCATTGTTGAACTGCTAACAAATCGTATAAAGCTATCTATAGGACACAGTTCCGCAACCTACTATGAGGCTATGCAGGCATTCAAGGCTGGTATTACTAACGTTACCCATCTGTTTAACGGAATGAAGGCTCCTGTCGGACGAGAGCCTGGTCTGGTTGGAGCAACTCTTCAGAGTGAAAAAGTTTTTGCTTCTGTTATTGCAGACGGAAAACATGTACATCCTGCACTTGTAAATCTTGCTCATAAGGTTTTGGGTGATAGATTCTACATTGTTTCTGATGCTCAGTCTGTAGCTGGAATGTCCAAAGCTCCAGCAAGCTTTGTCTTAGGTGGAACCGAAATCTTTGTTGATCACAAGCGTGGTCTTATTGATGCAAAAGGCTCTTTTGCCGGTACCACTATCTCTATGTTTGATGGTGTTAAGTTCCTGGTTCAAAGCTGTGGTTTCTCTCTGGATGATGCTCTCTATGCTGCAAGTACTGCTCCTGCCAGAGCTTTAGGTCTTAATGAATACGGTCGTATCGAAGGCGGTTTCATTGCCGATATGGTTGTATTTGATGATGAGTTTAAGATTCAGTATGTGGTGCAGAACGGATACGTAAAGAATAGTTTAGAGTTGATTTAAGATTATGGCTTCAAATATTTTAGACAGAATTGCAAATGAAACAGAACTGACAAAATCAGAACGTAAATTAGCCTCAATTATTCTGAAGAATCCTGCTTCTGTCATTAACGAGAATATTGCTCAGCTGGCCAAAAGAGCAGGAGTTTCAGAACCTTCTGTATTCAGATTCTGTAAGCGTTTCGGCGCAGAAGGCTTTCCTGCATTCAAGCTTGTGTTAAGTTCTCTAGTTTCATCTCAGAATCTTAAAAAAATTGAGAGTGTTAAACAGGGAGATACTGTAGGAGACATCGCCTCAAAGGTAATTGACGGTGCCAAGGTGAGTGTATCTGCAACCGAGAGAAATGTCGATGAAGCTATGCTGGCCCGTGTTATTGATGTGGTAAGTCAGTCTCATCGCATTGTGGTTTTATCTCAGGGCTTATCCTCTTTTATAGCCGTTGATTTTGTCACCAGAATGCTAAATCTTGGTTTTGCCTGCGAGTCCTACACCGACAGAAATTCAATGCTGCTGGCTCTATCAACCCTGCGTCTTGGTGATGTGGTTATATCCTTCTCATCTACAGGCTGCAACAAGGATATCCTTGATATGGTTGATATTATCAAGGCCAACAGTGCCTGTCTGATTGGTGTTTGTCCTGACGAATCCAAACTCTCTGAAAAGGTTGATCTCATCTTAAAGTCTTCCGACAGTATTGATATTGCCAATGATTCTGTTTTCAGCAACCGCTTATCATTGCTGCTTTTATCTCAGATGATTATTGGTGGAGTGATGCTTCGTCGCGGTATTGCAATCTCTGATCTCAAAGACAAGGTTGTTCATGCCAGAAAGAAGGCCTATGCCTACGAGATAGCCCCTGAGGATGATGTACCTCCTGCAAAGGAAGAGGTTGATGACGGTTCTATCAAACCTGGTGCACCTATTACAACCTTAGACTGGAGATACTGATAAAAAGGATTTATTGGAGAATGGGGGGGTGAAGTAATCAGAATCATTCTCCGATAATTTTACAGGTCAATAGCAACTGTTAGAGCCATGAGCTGTGACTCTAACAGGCTAGATTACTCTCATGCAGATACCGCATTTCTTTAATCTTCCTTTTTAAGAATAATCCTTTGTATAACATATGGTTAATCATATGCTTTCGTTATTTTCTCTAATTCATAAATATAAAATCAAAATCTTTTATACGTTATTTTGCGTATGTGAATAGTGTGTTCTGCTGATTCATAATCTACCCCGAAAATCTAATAATAGAACCCAGAGAAGGTTGAAACAACTTTCCAAGTTTAACCATCAGTATTAGTAAGAGGTGATTATTATGGGTAGTACAGGTTCAGTAAGTTCATGGGAAGAATCTCTATTAGTTGCAGCAATTCAGTATCCAGTTCCTGTTGTAACAGGTCCTGCTGATATCAAGGTAAATGTCGAGAAAATCTGCAAGGCAGTCGCTAATACCAAAGCAGGTTACCCTGGTTTAGATCTGATTGTATTTCCAGAGTATTCAACTCAGGGCCTGAATACTTCAATCTGGTCATATGATGAAATGCTTTTAACCTTAGACAGTCCAGAAGTAGGCTGTTTCAAAGAAGCATGTAAGAAGAGCCAGGTATGGGGTGTATTCAGTATTATGGAGAAAAATCCTGAAGGTGGTGCTCCATATAATACAGCTATCATTATTAATGATAAGGGTGAAATTGCTCTGCATTACCGTAAGTTACAGCCATGGGTTCCAGTAGAACCATGGGCTCCTGGTAATCTTGGTATGCCTGTATGTGATGGCCCTAAGGGTGCTAAATTAGCAGTTTGTATCTGTCACGACGGTATGTTCCCTGAGCTGGCTAGAGAGGCTGCATATAAAGGATGTAACGTATATATCAGAATTTCCGGTTACTCAACACAGGTTAACGATCAGTGGATTATCACTAACAGAACCAATGCATGGCAGAACCTGATGTATACAGTTGCCGTAAACCTGGCCGGTTACGATAACGTCTTCTATTACTTCGGTGAAGGTACAATCTGTAACTATGACGGTAATGTAATTCAGCAGGGTCAGAGAAATCCTTGGGAAATTGTTACCGCAGAACTCTTCCCTCGTATGGCTGATAAGGCTCGTGAGAACTGGGCTCTTGAGAACAATATCTTCAACCTTGGCTGCCGTGCTTATGTTGGCAAACCAGGTGGCGAGAAGGCAAACTACCTGACCTGGGTTAAGGATCTGGCTGAAGGCAAATACAAGCTGCCATGGGATGAGAAGATTAAGATCCGTGATGGCTGGAAGTACTATCCAAACGGTGGTCAGTACGGTCCTATGCCAGACAGCTTAAAAGTTAAATAGTCATTACATTCACTTTAGCAGAGAGCTTAAAATGCTCTCTGTTCTTTTTTGCAAAAGAATGACTATGAATTTGAGAGCAGAGAATTTAACGCCATATTAGCCGCAGTTGTTCTGTTCTCAACCATCATTTTCGAGAATACTGCCTCAAGATGTTTGTTTACAGTTCTTGGGCTGATATCAAGAATTATCGCCATATCCTTATTTGATTTTCCCTGACATACCCAGTATAGAATTTCGGCTTCTCTTAGTGTCAGAGAGAACTTCTGTTTTAGGATTTCAACCTTATTGACATTCTGATCCCGCTTAACAGCAAAGATAAATCCTTCATCATTTATCTGGGACAGGGTAATAGTGATACGCTCTTTTGACTGTGAATTACCGTCGATGGTTATACATTTTCCGATTTCAGCCTTCTGGATCAATGGATTGAGCAAAGACTGTATCTTTGATGAGAAGGTCATCTTGTCAAAGCCGCACTGTTCAAGCAGATGCATGGCATCCGGGGTATACCATTTAATGACGCAGGATTTATCCACAAGGAAGGATGACAGTCCATTTGAATCCAGAAGAAATTTGGTAGAGAGCATCACTTTTGATTTATCAATATGCAGATTGATTCTCTTTACCAGTTCGACGATCCTGATCGGCTTTTGAATATAATCCACAGCACCGCATTCAAAGCTCTGGCTGACATTGCTGTCCGAGTCCAGACCAGTCATAAAGATAACGGGAATCTCTGTAAGACGAGGATTTTCCTTGATACGTTTACAGGTTTCAAAACCATCCATTGACGGCATTACCGCATCAAGAAGAATCAGATCCGGAGTAATTCTGCTTAGTATGGATAAAGCCTGGGTACCGCTTAGGGCAACCAGCACGGAAAATCCTTCTGCATCTAAGGCTTCATTTAGCATACATACGGAATCTGGATCATCATCGACTATCAGAATAAGTTTCTGCATTGAATTGTTCATAATAATGTTCAGTGTCCCCTAAGACCTTTTAAGCCTTAGAAGATACAATCTCCTTTCCTAACTGTTATCACGTATCCTTGGATACATGTTTTTTTATTTTTATAAAACTGTTATGTAGTAGCTAAGGAAAAAGCTACATCTATTCTGATTTTGTCAGCTGTTCTGTATATCTTTTCTTATATACTCAAAATCAAATCGTTCTGCCTTGTTCTTATATTTCAGAAATAACTCCTCACTAAGTAATCCAAGATTATGCTGAGTATCCAGATTGTTAAGAATGCCTTTTACAAAACCTGTTTCAAGGTAGATTCTGAGCTGCTCTGTAAGATTTTTCGCATCCGCGAGCTGTGAAGTTTTGTTCTCTGATTTTTCCTTTTCACTGCTGCTGTCTTTTTTATCTGTTGATTCCAATGCTGTTATTCTGTCAGTCTCTGAAGTTGATTCATCCTTTTTTAGGTTATCCTGACAGATATAATCAATTGGTAGAAAGTGAACAATTGCATCTAGGAGCTGTTCTTTTCTGAAAGGTTTTACGATGTGATAGTCATAGATTCGTCTGTCGTGGCTGTCGTTTATTTTCAGCTCGGAGGCATTTGCAGAGACCATGATAATAGGGGAGTTAATACCTTTTTTACGGAGATTCTTTGCAAGGTACAGTCCGTTATGACCTGGCATAGAATAATCAACAAAGAACAGATCAAAATTCTCTTTACCAATAAGTTTCATTGCCGAATCAAATCCATTGGCCTCTTCAATTTCAAATCCAAGAGGAGAGAGCAGTGTTCTGATGATGACACGATGATCCTCATTGTCATCCACTGTCAGAATTCTGATTTTCTTTTTGTCTTCTGTCTTATAGCCAATTACTCTGCTGTAATTCTCCATTTCCTCCTGATCAGGATTTTCCCTTGGAAGATAAATCTTCAGCCTGAATTCACTTCCTTCACCTACCGTGCTTTCTACTGTAAGCTCTCCACCCATAACTACTGAAAGCAGGTTGGTAATAGTAAGACCTATACCAGAACCGGAATTGCATTTTCTGGCGGAATCGGTCCTTGTAAAAGGCTCAAAGATTCTTTTCAGATCTTTTTTGGCAATACCAATTCCTGTATCTTTTACCACAAACAGGGCGACATCACTTCTGTAGCTAACCTCGAAGGTTACCTTTCCCTTAGGCGTATACTTCACAGCATTTGATAAGAGATTGGTCAGAATCTGTCTTAGTCGGTTTTCATCTGTTTTGACGAATGCTGGCAGATGGGAATGCTCGATATACTCAAAAATCAGATTCTTGTTTTTGGCTTTGGTTCTAAAATACATGATCAGATCTTTGAGCAGAGGTTCAACTCTTATCTTTCTTATGTTGAGGTCAAGTTTGCCGATTTCTATTTTTGAAATATCCAGAAGTCCTTCAATCAGAGAACATAGATATTCCGCATTTCTTGAGATAATATTCAGTCCCTTTGCAGAAGAATCATTTGAGCTGTTCTTATTTGATGACAGTATCTGACAGTAACCTAATATACTGTTCAATGGAGTTCTCAGTTCGTGACTGATTCCTGACAGATAACGGCTTTTAGCCATATTTGCCGCATCCGCATTCCTTTTGGATTCTACAAGCTGGTGCTGAACCTTTATTCTTTCCTCAATCTCATTTTCCAGAGCCTTGTGATTTTTTTCAGTCTGCTCCTGAGCCAGATTTCTGCTGTCTGAAACCAGTACGAACAGCATTGTAAAAATGCCGGTTACAATTTCAATTAGGATAAAGCACTTCAGAAATACAGTGTTTCCAAAGAGTCTGCTTAAAGAACTGGATTCAAATGAACTGAAGCCAATATACAGTATCGAGAGGTTTATAAGGGAGAATACTGTCATAAAGCCTAACAGTCTGAAGATAAAGAAAACCAGAGGATATTGTTTCAGAAAAGGGAAGATAGCACATATCTGATTGGTTATAAGCGCTTCTTTACGGCATTGTCCATTACAGCCTGATTCCAGTGTGCAGCACAGAGAACAGATCTGTTTTTTATAGTAAGGGCAGTAGCAGAGATCCTCATGATCGAAACTGTTGCCGCAGATATTGCAGGTCCTGTCGTTTTTATTTTCATTATGCTGTGTCTGGTTATGTGTTTTCTCATTCGAAGTTTCTTTGTTCAGATAATATCTGCCATCGGTTACATATGCTATTACAGGAGTAAGAACATAGGCTACCACCAGTGCGATTACTGCAGAGTAAGCTTCACAGTAGCTTCCGAATAATCCAGTGTAGGCGGCAGTTCCTATAAGTACTCCCATGAACATCGAAATAAAGCCTACCGGATTGATGTCATAGAGTTTTGATCTCCTAAACTCTATCTCTTTAGGACTTAGCCCGATTCTTTTATTTATGGAAAGATCCGCAGATAGGGAGGCACACCAGGAAATTGCCAGAATAGAGTAGAGGTTCAGTACCGCAGCTGCGATCTCATAGACACCGCATATCAAAAGCATCCATGAGATAAACACATTGAAGAATACCCAGACTATACGGCCCGGGTGGGTATGAGTCATTCTGGCAAAGAAATTTGACCAGGCAATAGATCCGGCGTAACCGTTGGTTACATTGATTTTAATCTGAGAAATGGCAACAAATAAAATTGTAAGAAACATTACAAGGGCATGGTTGTCATAGAGTTTGCTGAATGCTGCCATATACATATATGTCGGATCTGTGGCCACCATGTAGTCCGCACTTTTTGAGATTAGCATTACTGCCAGTAATGCTCCTATCAGAATTTTTAGTCCTCCCAGTACAATCCATAATGGACCTGAAATGATTGTTCCAAAAATAATGGCCTTCCTTTTGGACTTTATATATTCGGGCATGAATCTAATGTAATCGACCTGTTCTCCTATCTGTGAGATGAGGGCTAAAACAATACAGATTGAGTACCCTAAATAAATCGCATTAAAACTGTCATGCTCGAAGGCAGAGCTAAAGTTTTGGGAACATTCGCCTGACATTCTGATAAGGCCGTAAACAGCCAGTATCTGAAGTACAGCCCATACAGGTTCTGTATATTTCTGAAGCCTGCTGATAAAGCTGAAGCCATGCATTACCAGAGGAATGATAACCAGTGAACATAACAGATAGCCTAAGGAGAGATTCATTCCCAGAGTGATATTGAGCATCTTTGCCAGAATTGCAGATTCCAGCGCCATGAATATGAAGGTGAAGGTGGCATAGATCAGTGAGGTTATTGAGGAGCCTATATATCCGAAGCCTGCACCTCTTGTCAGTAGATCAATATCAATATGATGAATCGAAGCGTATTTTGCAATTGGATGTGAAAGGACAAAAATTAGAGGAACTGTAATTAAAAGCGCTAAAATCAGGTGATTTAAGCCGTAGAAAATAGCAATGTTTGCTCCTATTACCTCAAGAGCCAGAAAGCTTATTGAGCCAATGGAGGTCATAACCACTGAGGATACATCAAGTTTTCTCACGGATCTTGCTGTATAGCGCAGACTGTAATCCTCAAGTGTCTGGTTTGCCACATATTTGTTATATGATCTTCGTGAATTCAGGACTAATTTACTAATTCTTATTTACCTCATCAATTTTTTGTATTCTAGCATCACATTTTTTGATTCATTTTCTCTGCACTAAAACAGCATTAAATGCATAAAAATGGGAGTCTTATGCCTCCGTATTGTGCACAGTCCAAGTGAAATTGCGGATACGTAATTTAACGTATGTCAATAGTGCATTTGTCGCCTTTCTGTGACCTTGGTCATTATTTAATAATTACCACAGGTAGATTGACTACCGCTAAATGGAGAAGAGATATGAAGAAATCAAATACTGTTAAGAAAATGTGTCAGGCCATTGGTATGGCAGCATTACTGAGCATGAATATAACTTCTGCATACGCAGATGATGCAAACACTACTGGTCTGGCTGTTACAGCAGATACTGTCAAAGTTGGTATTCTGCACTCCATCACCGGTACCATGGCTTTAAGTGAGGCCGGTTCAGTTGAGGCTGAGAAGCTTGCGATTGAACAGATAAATGCAAGCGGTGGTGTGCTTGGCAGAAAGATTGAGTTCGTCCAGGAAGATGGCGCAAGTGACTGGCCAACTTATGCTGAAAAGGCTCAGAAACTGATTGTAAACGACAAGGTTGCTGCAGTGTTCGGCTGCTGGACTTCAGCATCTCGTAAGGCTGTACTTCCTATCTTTGAACAGTACAACAACATGCTGTTCTATCCAACCTTCTACGAAGGACTGGAGCAGTCAGACAATATTATCTATACCGGACAGGAAGCAACTCAGCAGATTCTTGCTGGTCTTGACTGGGTAATGAAGAACAAGGGAGCTAAGACCTTCTATCTTATCGGTTCAGATTATATCTGGCCGCGTACTTCCTTCAAGATTGCCAGAAAGCATATTGAAAAGAACGGCGGTACTGTAGTTGGTGAGGAATACTATCCATTAGGACATACTCAGTTCAACTCTGTGATCAACAAGTTCAAGCTCAAGAAGCCTGATGCAATCTTCTCAATTGTAGTTGGCGGTTCAAACGTGTCCTTCTACAAACAGCTTAAGGCTGCAGGTATTGACTTAACTGCCGAGAAGCCATTACTGATGTCAACCTCTGTTACCGAGGATGAGGTTTTAGGTATCGGTGGTGAAAACTACGAAGGCGCTTACTCAATTACCAAGTACTTCCAGTCAATGGATAACGAGAGCAATAAGAAGTTTGTTTCTGAGTTCAAGAAGATGTGGGGTGACAAGAGTGTTATCGGTGACGTTACCGAATCCGCTTACCTTGGCCCATGGTTATGGAAGTTCGCTGTTGAAAAGGCCGGTTCATTCGACATTGATAAGCTTAAAAAGAGTCTACCAGGCGTTGAGTTCGCAGACGCACCTAACGGTCCAGTTAAGATTCACGATAACCACCATCTGTGGATGAAGACTGTGGTTGGTCAAGGCCAGAAGGATGGTATGTTCAAGGTTGTCTACCAGTCTGACATGATTGAGCCAAATCCTTTCCCAGCTGGATATCAATAATAAAACTCACTGAGGGCTTAGGCCCTCAGTATTAAAAGCCTATATACAGAGAGGTGTTTATTATGTTTTCGGATTACAGTTTCAGTGAATTAGCCTCGATTTTCGCTATGCAGGGCTTTGCCGGTCTGAGTCTATTTTCAGTATTTCTACTGATGGCTTTGGGCCTAGCTATTATTTTCGGTCAGATGGGCGTTATCAACATGGCTCATGGCGAATTTATGATTTTAGGCGCATATATTACCTATCTGACCTCCCATGTTTTTGAAACCATGTTTCCTGGTTTATATGGAATCTACTTTTTTATTGCACTGTTCTTTTCATTTATTGTAACTGCAGCCGCAGGTGCGTTTTTTGAATGGCTGCTTATAAGACATCTCTATTCAAGACCTCTTGATACTCTGCTAGCAACATGGGGCTTGAGCCTGATCCTTCAGCAGCTGTACCGTTCAGTATTCGGTGCCCGTGAGGTAGGTGTAACTCTTCCTGACTGGCTGATGGGGTCACTGACCTTGGGTGATTCTATAGAAATTCCGATCAATGGTCTGTTTGTTCTTGCTCTGACCGTAATCGTAACTCTGGCTGTTTACTTTATCATGTACCGCTCCCGTCTTGGCTGCCAGCTGCGTGCTGTTGTTCTAAACCGAAAGATGGCAGGAGCCGTAGGTATTAACACTGCCTTTATCGACAGAATCACCTTCTCAATAGGATGTGGTATTGCAGGTGTTGCAGGCTGTGCCTTTACCATGATTGGTTCAACCGGTCCAACTGCAGGTCAGCTCTATATTGTAGATACCTTCCTGGTTGTAGTTTTCGGCGGTGCAGGAACCCTGATTGGAACAGTTGCTTCAGCCTTCGGTATTGCTCAGGCTCAGAGTGTGATGGAGTTCTTCATGAGCGGTTCTATGGCAAAGGTTTTAACTCTGCTGTTTGTCGTAGGTATTCTGATGTTAAGACCTCAGGGACTGTTTAGTGTAAAGGTAAGAAGATAAAAGGAGAATTATTATGAGAAGTCATTTACTATCAGCTCAAAGTAGTAAGAGTACCCTCTTGAATCTTCTGGTACTGACTGTATTACTGCTTATTGTTATGCCTGCCAGTCTGGATGTGTTCAGACTGAATCTGGTAGGTAAGTATTTAAGCTATGCCTTTGTGGCAATTGGTCTGGTTATGTGCTGGGGCTACTGCGGCATCTTAAGTCTTGGTCAGGGTATATTCTTCGGTCTAGGCGGTTACTGCATGGCCATGTTCTTAAAACTTGAAGCATCAAGTCCTGAGGCCACTGCAATTCAGACCACTCCTGGTATTCCTGATTTTATGGACTGGAACCAGATTACTGAGCTGCCTTTATTCTGGGAGCCATTTAAGAGCTTTCCTCTGACCATGATCCTTATGATTGCAGTTCCAACACTGTTTGCTTATCTGCTGGGAGTGGCTCTGTTCAAAAGAAGAGTAGGCGGTGTTTATTTCTCAATTATCACTCAGGCAATTGCTTCAATCCTGACCATTCTGATTATCGGTCAGCAGGGCTATACCGGTGGTGTAAACGGTATAACCGACTTGAGAACATGTCTTGGTTTTGATATCAGAACTGACCATGCTAAGGCTATTCTCTACAACCTATGTGCAATAACCCTGATTGTAACAGTATATATAACCTGTCTTCTGGCAAAAAGTAAGTTAGGTAGACTTCTGGTTGCAATTCGTGATGAGGAGGAGCGCGTTAGATTCTCCGGATATGATGTAGCTAACTTTAAGATTTTTATCTTCTGTTTTTCTGCTGCACTTTCTGCAATTGGTGGTGCTCTGTTCACACTGCAGGTAGGTTTTATGTCTCCTAGCTTCGTGGGTATTGTAGCGTCTATTGAGCTGGTTATCTTCTGTGCTGTAGGAGGAAGACTTTCAATCTTCGGTGCAATTTATGGAACTCTTCTGGTCAGCTCTGCTAAAACAGCTGTATCAGAGAATTTCCCTGAATTATGGCTTTTTGCAATGGGCGCATTGTTTATCGGTGTAGTTCTGTTCTTCCCAAATGGACTGTCTGGAATCTATAACGATTACATTGTTCCTTTCTTTAAGCTTATTGATTCAAAGATTGAAAACTCTATTGAAAGACTGAGAGCTGAACATAACCGAGTTATCGAACAGCTTAGAAATTCATCAATGACGGACTCATTCATGTCCGTAAGCAGACAGTTTTTAAGTGAAGATTCATTAAGAAAGTTAGCTGTCCTAGATGCAGCAAAGGAGAAGTCTCATGAGTAAGAAAGATATCGTCCTTTCAGTTGAGGATCTGACCGTTTCATTTGATGGCTTCAAAGCAGTTGATGATCTTTCCTTCTATGTAGATGAAGGTGAAATACGTGTAATCATCGGCCCAAATGGAGCTGGTAAAACAACCGTGCTGGACTTAATCTGCGGAAAGACCAAGGCAACCTCAGGTTCAATTAAGTTCCATGATCTTGAACTTACAAAGCTCAAGGAACATGAGATTGTTGAAGCCGGTGTCGGCAGAAAGTTTCAGAATCCTTCAATCTATGAAGCTCTAAGTGTTTTTGAGAATCTTGAGCTTTCCTATCCAAAGGGAAAAAGAGTTTTTGGAGCTTTGTTCTTCAAGCGTACTGATGAGGTTATAAACAAGGTAAAAGAGATTGCAAAAATGATTTACCTTGATGACAAGCTCGATGTAAAGGCAAGCCTTCTAAGCCACGGTCAGAAACAGTGGCTGGAGATTGGAATGCTGCTGATTCAGAATCCAAAGCTTCTGATGCTGGATGAGCCTGTTGCAGGAATGTCGGTAGCAGAAAGAGAGAAAACAGCAGAACTTTTAAAGAACATTACCAAGAATAGAAGTGTAATCGTAATTGAGCATGATATGAAATTTGTTGAGCATATTGCAGATAGGGTTACAGTTCTTCATCAGGGAAAATTTCTGGCAGAGGGTAGCATGCAGTCTATTCAGAAAAACCAGAAGGTTATTGATGTTTATCTTGGTCAGTAAAAAAGGAGCCTATTATGCTTGAGTTAAAAGATTATAAGGTTTCATATGGAGACAGCTGTGTAATCAGAAACCTTAATTTAAAGATAAAAAAAGGTGAAATCGTGGCTCTGCTTGGTCGTAACGGAATGGGTAAGACCACTTTAATGAAGTCAATAATCGGTATGATTCCAGCTCAGAATGGAGAGTGTATTCTGGACGGACAGGATCTTATTCATACCAAAAGCTACAAGAGAGTAGCCTCTGGAATTGGATTTGTACCTCAGGGAAGAATGATTTTCTCCAGCATGAGTGTGAAGGAGAATATTGAAACCGGTCTTACCGTGACAAAATCAAAGCATATCCCTGAAGATCTGTTTGAGACTTTTCCCATTTTAAAGGAGTTCGAACACAGAAAAGGAGGTAATCTTTCAGGAGGTCAGCAACAGCAGCTGGCAATTGCCAGAGCTCTGGCAAGCAATCCTAAACTGCTTGTCCTTGACGAGCCAACAGAAGGTATTCAGCCATCTATTATCAAGGAGATGGCAAGGTCCTTAAGAAAGATACGAGATCAGAGAGGATTGACAATTTTTGTTTCAGAGCAGGTTTTAAGTTTTGCTTTGGATGTTGCCGACAGAATTGTTG
>Ga0310695_10004926_pt1 | contig 23972 bp, 17 predicted proteins | sample RumenRJG_04DNA_FD_203882 | JGI IMG/M metagenome (GOLD analysis project Ga0310695, IMG submission 203882) | Bovine rumen microbial communities from Lethbridge, Alberta, Canada - RJG_04 (v2) (version 2) | ecosystem: Host-associated > Mammals > Digestive system > Stomach > Rumen | place: Canada...
TTTCCGATACCGTTTCTCTCCATCACGAGACTTATGTTCTCTGCTTTGGACAGAAAGGTCCTGCCCCATTCCTCGTAGTCCTCAAAGTTTTTCCACATGTCCATGGAGTCCATGAAGGCCTTTATGTAGCCCTCCTGGCAGTTGCTCACGACGCTCATCCTGACGCCTCTTTCCTTCAGCTTCGCCAGAGTCTCCCCGACGCCTTCGTACAGATCCCCGCCGTGCTCGGTTATGTAGCCGTTCTCGAATTCTTCGCACTTATGCGCCAGCTCGTAGCGCTCTTCTTCAGGCAGCCATCCGAAATGGATGTCCGCGATCTCCGTCATGGTCTTTCCCATGTTGCTCGAGATATCTTCGGCCGTAAGCACCTTTCCGCTGTCCGTTTCACGCTCAAGGACCATGTTCCATGAGGCTGCCACATTGGCGGACGAGTCCCAGAGCGTCCCGTCCAGATCGAAAATGATCATAGTTCCTTCTTTATCCATGCTGATTCTGTCGCACCTTGCCTTTCCCGACGACTTGTCGTTCCTTATGTGATAATACGCGTACTCTTCGGGCTGCAGTCTGCTCTGCTCCCTGAAGATCCCCTCGGCATCGTCTCTCCTGTCAGTACGTATGCGGACGGATATCCCGCAGCTTGCCGAAATGAACCTCGGCACCGGCATGATAGTCACCTCCGCCGGCTTCAGCAGTTTTTCTGTCGAGATGGCCGCGTGTGTCGATTCGAATGTGATCAGATAATATTCTTCCATGATTCCTTCCTTTTTAGCAGCGATGCCGCTAACTATCTAATTATACAATAAAACAGGCTCCGTACAGAGCCTGCTCCGATAGTTTTTTCGATTGTTCCGGCTTCGCTACAGCTTGATGACCTTGCTGACCTCCTGCATGGCGCCGAGGATGTCATACATGTTGCTGACCGTTCCGACCTTGAGCTCGTCCTTGAGGCCGTAGAAGTTAAGGCATGTTCCGCATACCAGGACCTGCGTTCCCTTTTCGATGAGGGTGTTCAGGTTCTCGACGATCTGCGGCTCAACGCCCGTCACCAGCTTTACCCCCTCGTTCATGAAGAGAACGTACGAAGGGATGTTCTCGGACTCGCTGAGTGTGAAGATGGCCATCTTCGCGAGGTTCTGTCCGAGCTCGCCTTCATTCGTGCCGATCGAATCCCTGTTGAAGAATACGGCATATGTGCCTGCCTCTGCGACTGTCGCGCCCATCTTTGTCTCGCCGTTCGCGAATTTTACGAGGAACTTGTCGCCGCAAGGCTCGCTTGTCGCCGGTCTTCCGAGAGCGTCGCCGAGTCTTGTGAGGTTGCCTACCTGTGTAGGGCCGTCAACGACGATCTCAACATCCTGCTTGCCTGCTTCGAGTTCCTTCTTTGCCATGATCACAGGGATCGGGCACTGCTTGCCGCCTGCATCGATTCTCATAATGATTTACCTCCGGTTTTCTTTTTGGTTTCCGGCCGGGGGCCATCCCCCGGTCACGGCGTTTTTCCGTACACAACAAATATACTCCCTTTTAAAAGCAGGTATTATTGATAAAATCAATAATACCTGCCGGTAAAGAAGTTTTCCTTCAATATGTCACCATCCCATGACCTGCCTGAAGACTTCGCCTATCGGTTCTCTGATCACGAGATCGGCTCCGCTGTCGGCGCTGGTAGAGCTCATGTTTATGAGGACGAGCTTTTTGCCTCTGAAGTAGTTGATGAGGCCTGCCGCCGGATAGACTATGAGGGTCGTTCCTCCTACGATGAGAGTATCGGCGTTCGAAATGGCTTCGACCGCCCCGTTTATGACTTCTCCGTCGAGGCCCTCTTCATAAAGCACGACATCCGGCTTGACCCTGCCGCCGCACTTGTCGCAGACCGGCACCCCCTCGCTCTTTATGACCTTGTCGACATCGTAGAACGCATGGCAGTTCTCGCAGTAGTTCCTGAGGACCGATCCGTGCAGCTCCCATACCGTCCTGCTGCCCGCCTTCTGGTGCAGGCCGTCGATGTTCTGAGTGACGACCGCGCTCACCTTGCCCTGCTTTTCGAGCTCTGCGAGGGCCTTATGGCAGTAATTCGGCTCGGCGTCCTCATAGATCAGCTTGTCCCTGTAGAATTCGAAAAACTGATCGGGGTGCTTCACGTAGAAGGTATGCGATATCATCTCTTCAGGCGATACCGTCCTGCCGAGGTCCTGATTGTACAGCCCGTTCGCGCTTCTGAAGTCCGGGATGCCGCTCTCGGTCGACACTCCCGCTCCGCCGAAGAAGACGATGTTTTTGCTTTCTTCGATGATCTTTTTAAGTTCCCTGATCTCTTCTGTCATCACAGATCCTCCCGCAATATCACGAAACGTTTATCTTTCTGTTGCTCTCACTGAGGAAGGCTATAAGGTCTTCTTCGGAGAGAGGCTTCGAGTAATAGTATCCCTGTATGTAGTCGCACGACATGCCCTTGAGCGCCTTCACGGCCGCCTCGGTCTCGACGCCCTCGATGACCAGCTTCTTCTTTATATCGTGCATCATGCGTATCGTGTTGAACATGATGATGTTTCCGGCTTCGGTGAACATGTCGTCAGCCATCGACTTGTCGATCTTGATGATCTCGAGCGGGTAGCTGTTCATCCTCTGTATGCTCGAATAGCCTGTGCCGTAGTCGTCGAGCGAGAATCTGTATCCCGCCGCTTCGAGCTGATGGACATTCTGCATGATCACGCTGCTGAGATTGTCGAACATGGATTCCGTTATCTCGAAGCTGATGCGTTTCGGATCTATGCCGTACTTCTTCTGCAGTTTTTCGAGCATGGCCGGCAGCTTCGGCTGCAGCATCTGCGCCACCGACATGTTGATATGCACGCTGGCAAGTCCGAGCTCGTCCAGATCGTTTTCGGACATGAACCCGAACACCGACTCCAGTATCTTCTCTCCGAGACCGAGTATCAGCCCGTTCGCTTCGGCGGCCGGTATGAACAGCGCCGGAGAGATCGTGCCGTATACCCTGTCGACCAGTCTGGACAGGGCCTCTGCCGCGTCGAAGCTTTTCTCTGTGACGTTGTATATCGGCTGGTACAGGATCTTGAGACTGTCCTCGGTCATTGCCCGGTTCAGTATCTCATCCATGTGCACGATGCTGTCGTAGTCCGGATAGTTCTTAAGCTCGGATGCGCTGTGGATGAGCCTGTCCGGAGAGCCGATGGCAGTGAATGTGCGCCCGAGTTCGAGTATCTCGTCCGCGTCGTCCAGTTCTTCAGGGCAGCGTATCGTGCATATATGCGGCTCAAACTGCACTCCCATATCAGCGAATTCCCTTGTGCGGGCGTGCACACCGTCCATGAAAACGGATACGACGCTGCCGACATCGAAGCGCGGGTCGTCCAGGATCAGGTAGATCATTCCCGGACGCTCAAAGTACATCTCGACCTGGATGCGGCTCCTGCTGTACATATTCCGGATCTCATCGACTATATCGCCGACATAATCGTAGTAGCGCTTGTCTCCGAGGTAAGAGCGTATCTCATACGCGTTGTCCAGCCTGACGATCACGATCTGGACCTTGTCTCCCGAGCTGATGACGTTCCTCAGATCCCTCTCGTATGCGCGCCGGGTCCTGATGACCACATAGCCGTCCATTGTCTCCTCGGGACGCATGACCATGTTCTGCACGAGGAGCACTCCTATCGCCGTAGCGAACATCTCAAGCAGCAGATCCGGCTCGAAGAACTGTATCACCACGGCCGTGAATATCAGTATGTAGACCGACAGAAGAGCCATCCACTTGCTCCTGTCTAGATATCGTCTGCAGTATACGCAGTAGAACATGCCGAAGAATCCGTAAATGCCTGCGATTATGTATACGAGAAGCACCAGAGGTCCTCTCGAGTAGCCCTGCTCCATCGTGACCGTAAACAGGCTCCTCGTGCGGAAGTTTATCAGCAGCGCAGCGGTAAGCACCGCGAACGGAAGCCAGATGAGGGCGCGCGCGGCAGCGCTCCTTATCAGATGCATCGTTCTGGTGATGACAAAAACGAAGATCAGGTAGAATACCAGCGTAAGATTGTGCAGAAGTTTGAACGAGAACGAGATCAGCATTCCCATAACGGCCTCGCTCTGTGTGATAGGCACAGGGTTCACCACGAACTCCATGAGGATATCCAGCACGGAGCATACAAGCGACAGCGCATTGACCACAAGGAAGAGCTTCTCAGCTCTGGTCGTGGTCATCCTTCTGGCAAAGCAGGTGTGGATGATCAGCATGAACACCGGTATTGAACAGATATCGAAATAGATCAGTTTCATATAAGCTCAAGCCTTGATTTTTCAATCGCTTATAGTCCCACACACCTGAATTGTCTCACAAAAACTTGTATAAATGCAACAAGAAAAAGAGCCTTATATTAAGGCCCTTTTCATAAAATCCGGTATATCGCGCCTGCGGGCGTATCGCCCTGCCGGCTTATTCACATCACGCTCTCCCGCGCTTTCTTCTGCTGCGCACCGCCATCGCAAGGCCGGATAAGCCCGCTCCGAGGCCGATGACCGCGAGCATCAGGTTCGTTCCGTTCGGGTCGCCGGTCTTTGTTCCGGATGAGGCGCTGCCGCCCTTCCGGCCGTCCGGACCCGTTACCGCTTCGTAGACAGGCGTAAACACGATGTTTCCTGTGACAACGATCGACCGTGGATCATCCGTCGTTCCGCTGTCGATGACCTTTCCCGCCTTGTTCGTGATCACGTATTCGTATCTGCCCGTAAATCTGTAGCCCTCGGCCGGCGTGACAGTGTTCCCCTGCGGCTTGCCTCCGTACCGTTTGATGTCGGAGCCTCCGTCGCTCTTTCCGTGCTCGCCGTCTTCGTAGGTCACCAGATACATGTTGTCCGGAACATGCGTATTGGTGATGGTGAGGACTTTATCCTTGCCGCTTTCGCTGAGCGTGAACGGCGATTTGAAGTTATAGCTCACCGCATAGCCCGTGTTTACGTCTCCGTTTATCACTCCGCCCTGCTTTTCGGCAAGCGTGTACTCGACCTTGACGAGTTTGGTATGAATGCCCTGTCCGGCCTCATCATACATCGCATCGAACTTCCAGACCGGCTGGTCCTTCAGTGCAGCGGACCAGAACAGTCCCCTGAGCGTGAGCGTTTCATTCAGAGGTCTGAACGCGTCGCTCTTTATTACGGCTTTTACTGATTTCGGGCGTATGCCGTCGCGGTCGTTCTTGTCGACCCACTTTTTCTTCACCCTGATGTCCGCATATTGCTGCTGGAATCTGAAGTTCACGAAGATCGGGTCACCGTCCGGTGTTTCATGGTGCATCTCAGGATCATATCCTTCGAGATCCGCAACAGGCTTCTTCGTTCCGTCCCTGTCGATGTAGTAATCGGCGGTATCAGTATCCTTGTGGACATCGATATGGAGTACTTCTTCGTGGTCTTCAGTCCTGATGACCTTTACCGTGATCTTTCTGGTGTGATGGATCCCGTCATAGACAGTTGCAAGCCCGGTCTTAGTGTTGGTTATGGACCAGGTGCTGTTGCCGTTGTTGGTCTTTATCTCATTTTTGCCGGCTTCAGGTATGATCTCGTACAGCTCATACTCGAACGGGACTCCCTTTTCGGAATGCAGCGCCTCGTCAGGTATGCCGGCGTCGATGAGGTCCTGATAATCGAATACCAGACCGGGCTTTTCATCGCTGCCCTTGAACATCACAAGGCCGTCTCCGTCATTTTTCGTTTTGAATACGCGGTTTTTTCCTGTTCCGGTCGATCCGGCAGGCATAGGCGCAAGGTCGGCGTTCGCTCCTATAGGCTTCAGCGCGAATTCGAAGTCCCCGCCTTTCAGGCCGATGGCCTTGTCCTGATTGACATCATGGAAGTCTTTTTTCGCTTCCAGCGTGTTACCGGTCGATCCCGCATCGTAGGTGTTTGTGAACCGGGCGATCTCAGCCGCCCCTTCCGGATTCACTTTTTTGTATGTCACTGGTTTTACTACGAGTTTCGGCACATCCGGGTCTGTCTTATCGTCAAGGACCACCTTTACATCGGCCTTGTATTCCTCGTCCGAGTATGTGACACCGGCTATGCGTCCGGATTGCCAGTTTTCAGGCTCAAGCTCCCTGATCGTATATTTGAAGGTCTTATACGGAAGGATCTCCCCTTCTTCGGTCTTCAGATCATCGATGGTATAGGTTATCTCGCCAAGCGACTTCTGTCTTCTGTCGCTGTCCTGCAGATCGCCTTCGACCCTGTCATCATTTCCGATCTCAGCGATCGAATACCGCATGTCGCCCTTAACTATCGTTCCTTCCGGCATAGGCGTCGTCTTGTCACCCTGAGCGACCGAAAGCTCTATATCGAACGTATCGCTGTCTCTCCACGGTCTTCCGCTAAGCACCTTCTCTGCCTTCAGTTCGTTGAGGACGGCGTCCTTCGGCTGTTCCGGCGGATCCGTGTTCTTCAGAAGGATAGTTTCACAGCTTATCCCGCTTGTCCACTGGTAGCTCGCGCCTGTGGCGCTTGCCTGCACATAGAATTCAGACCATGATGTGCCCGGGTCCGAGCCTGTAGCAACGACATAGTCGTTTCTTTCAGCGGACGGGTCCGACTTTATCATCTGAAGTCCGGTATGTGCGCCGAAGGTTATGGTATCAAGATTGTTTCCTTTTCCGAGGACCATTCCCTCGCTGCCGTCGCCGTATGTGACACCGTACCATTTATCACCCTCTTCTTCGCTCCACGGCAGGTAATCGTAGCACATGTCTGATGGATGATGATGCCAGTCCTGAGCGTGCGGAACATCGAGGTCGTCTATATAGAACATGAGTGTCGAGCCCTGAGGCGCGTCAGGGATGCTTATATCAAAATCGATATAAGTTCCGGAGCCGTTGCTGAGGACTTTCCCGGGTTCTGCAGCTGCTCCTGAGCCTGTTCTAGCATCAGAAGAATAAACATAGTTCTGGAACACCAGTCCTCCGTTTTTCTTTTCTGCCTTAAGGACTTTTCTGTAGTATTTATCGCCCGCATAATAATTGGAATTATGAGTACGGTTTTCAGGATAAGGTATTTTTCCAAGGTCCTTGAAAGTAATGGATTTTACCTTGATAACGACATCATGTGTGTTTCCGTAAAAATCCTCAGCTGCATCATTATATGTAATTGTTACAACAGGATCGCCGCCTGCATTTTTGATGGTATAATCGTCCGTTCCCCATGCAGCGCGGTCTTGTTCTATAGTCCTTACGGATTCTCCATCTTGTACAAGAAGCGGATTGTCTACAGCTATTTTTCTCTCCACGCCTTCATCCATTCCTGTTATCCTGTAACGCGTGGATGGGATATTCTCCGGCTTCGGGTCTGTTTGGGGTTTATTACCTATTTTATATTTTCCCGGCGCAAGGAAACCCGCCCCGTTGGTGTTGAGGCCATACATATTGTTCGTATCGGCTTCACTGTGACCGTCCTTGCCGCGCTCTCCGGTCTCACGTCTGTCCGTGATGAGGTCGATGTAGTCGCGCTTTGTTGTTATCTGCACGTCATCGCCCGGCGTATCGCCGCTCTTCGGCGTGAAGGTCGCCTGCTTATGCGTGAAATAGAGGACATTTGAGTCATAAGCCGCATTGAATGGCTGATTGTCCGGACTTCCGGTCACATTCGTGCACATATACACTTTTGAATTGTCAGCGATCAGCATTTCCAGTTTCGGCGTGGATGTCGTATTAATGCCGAGATCATGACCATAGGCAGGCGGCTCGTGCTGACTTCTCTTCGGCTGGATGGCCGAATTGTCCATGTTGCTGATATTCAGCTCTTCAAGCGCCGTGCAGCCGTTCACAAAGCCGTCCATGTTGACGATATTTGGCAGCACGCCGAAGGTCGAAACGTCCAGCGTTTTAAGGGCTGTACAGCCCTTGAACATGTTGGTCATGGTCTTTGCGCCTGTAACATCCATATAATCTGAAGTGCCGAAATCAACGCTCGTCAATGAAGTGCAGCCTTCGAACATGCCTGCAAGCAGAGCGTCGTCCTTGACCTTGAAGTCTTTCCCCGGCATTTTTACTGTCTCAAGAGCTGTGCAGCCGTTGAACATGTTCTGCATGTTAGAGACCGTTTTATCGTTTTTCCAGCTGCTGATATTTACTTCCTTGAGGCCTGTGCAGCCTGAAAACATCCTCTGCATCTGGTCGGTATAGGTCGTATCAAGGTTTTCAAGTCCTTTTATTTCAGTAAGACTTGTGCATCCGTTGAACATATATCCAAGGTTCTTGGTTGAGCCAACAAAGGCTCCTTCTTTGATCTCAACGGATTCCAGATTGGTAAAACCGCTGAACATATAGGCAAGATGGCTCTTATCCTGATTCAAAGCTATACCAGTGTCAACATTATTCGGCTCAATGATCACTTTTTTTACTTCGCTTCGGATCGATGCCCCGCCCTTATCTTTTGAATGACTCCAGAAAGAGTCCCATGAAGCCTGATTTGTTCTGACTTTCTTAAAATATGCCTCTGTTTTACCATTCGACGGTCTGATAGTCAATGTTCCGTCAGTCGCCAGGTTCCAGTATATTTGGAACGCTTCATCGCCGCCCGGTGTCCTGTTATCCTCTGTGGCATCTTCAACCCTGATGATAACAGCTGATCCGTCTTTAAATGTAATATTCAGCTGCTCGCCTGTCGTGAACGGCCTGAGTGACTTTATCCTGTAGTCGCCGCTTTCCTTTGTGAACGAGACGAGGCTCTCGTCAGTGAACTCAAGGCTCTTTATATCCGATGTCTTTCTGCTGATGCCGAGCTTATCGAAGAGGTCCGACAGCATCATCTCCGATCCGCCGTTCATGTGATATTCGGATTCTTTTCCGTCCTTCGTCGCATAGTAAAAATCCACTGTATATGAATATACGACGCCGTACGTCGAGAAGCTCTCCGCTTCAAGGCTTGCCGTGCTTCCGTCGATATCCACCGGGATGAGCTCCGCCCCGGCCTTTTTATCGAAGTGCACCGCGGTTATGTCGACATCCTTCGTTTCAAGAGCATCGTCCTTAAGGTCGATGCTGAGCGAGACCTTATCCTCAGGCTCGTATTCGTTTCCGTCCTTATCGATGATGGAGATGTCAAAGAACCGGGCATACGGAAGGCTGTCCGCGTCGCAGAGCTTATCATCCTCGAAGATCTTTTCAGCCGCTTCCTTCTCGAGTTCGCTCAGCTGCTTTTTCTTTTCGATCTCGGACGCCTCAAGACGCGTTCCTTCAGGGAGCATGCCGCTGACGCTTATATGGTAATCACTGCCGTCTGCCGTAAGAGTCTGTTCGGCAAGACTCTTCTGAGTATCCGCCGCGTTTTCTGCATCAGAAGAACGACCCTGATCACCTTTCGGCTCTTCTTTCGGAGCCTCATTGTCAGAGTCTTTTCTCGGGGCTTCTTTATCAGAGTCATTTTCCACAGTCTTCGCAGACGTTTCTTTCGAATCTTTTTTCTCTTCAGATGCTGCGCTGCTGTCCTCAGTATCCTGTGCGGCGGTTTCCTCTTCTGCCGCGTATGAGACAAGCGCTCCGGAATCTGCTGCGATGTATGAAGCAGCAGGAGCCAGCGCCAGCACCAGCGAAACAAAGCAGATGAACAGCGCCACCGCATTTCTGAAAAATCGTTGTATTAACTTCTTCATTTTCCTGACCTTCTTTCTTCCCTGGTCCTCAAATGGTTTACCCTTTTCCATGTAATATTTTCTCCGGGGCATGGCGAGTCAAGAACGAGCCTGATATTTCATGCTTTTCAGTTTGCTTTTTGCGGATCTGACCGACCCGATCAACAACTGTCGCTTGTTTCCCAGCAAGTAGTATAACTCTTATATAACCTGCTTGCAAGCAAAAAAAGACCCTTCTGAAAATTATTTTCAGAAGGGCTTCATTCGCTGTATTTTTCATTTCACCGGCAGCTGGATTACGGTTGATCCTATGCCGCTCTGAATCTCTCCGCTTCCGTCGATCGTGAAGCCGTCAGGCACGCTTGTGACTCTGACCTTAAGATCTTCGGGCTTGTCCGTGAATACGTCGCACAGCCCGTTCGCGCCGGTCGTGTATGTCCGGGTGCCGGACTCCGATGTCACGGTGAATTCCGTTCCCGCAGCGCGGTCTTTTTTTGTGTAGGCCGCGAACGTGTAGTATCCGACCTGTGTCTCCTGATAATCATCGCCCATGAATTTATTCACGAGCATCTCAAATGTCTCGGGGTCAGGAATGGAACCGACCCTGTGCATGCCGATCTTTCCGTTCCTGTCTATTATGAGCGTCGTAGGATATGCCGTAGTTCTGATGCCCTCGACGCCGTCCGGGAAGTATGCTACAGGGAACGAGAATCCGTGCGAATCGGCGTACTCCTTTGCCGACTTCTCGGTATCGAGCGAATCCACGTCAAGCGCGATCATCGACATCTTGTCCTGATACTTCTTGTATATCTCGTCCATGAACGGGAATTCATCCTCGCACGGCCCGCACCATGTCGCGAAGAACACGACGACGGTAACTTCCTTTCCGTCCATCAGGCTGCTCAGAGAGACCGTTTCGCCGTCTGTCGTGGTCGCCTCAAACTCCGGCATCGTCTGACCCACATAGGTCACTGTGTTTTTTTCGGCGCTGGCATCTTTGATCTCCTGTTCGTGCGATTTATACCATATGAAGACCGCAGCGCCGATCCCCAGCACAAGGACCAGCAGCACGATGAGCCCAACCTTCAGGCATCCGCCCTTTTTCTTTTCTTTTGTCCCGTTCTGCTCCATGATTTCCCCCTTTTTTAATCTGCCTTTTTGATCGTGATGTTGACATCTCCGTATGTCTCAGGCGCCTTGTACTCAGTCTTGTCTTCGGCGTATCCCTCAGGCACGCCGATCACGTGCACCGTGTATGTGCCCTCTTCTGTCTCGAAGATGGCAGCGCCGTTGCTGCCGGTCTCCTTTTTCAGGCACATGCTGTCCGAGCAGAGCTGCAGCGATACTCCCTCCACCGGATCTCCGGATTCATCGCTCACGATCACCCTGTACGCGTTCGGCGCCGCGGACTTGCCGCCTGCCGCGCCGCATGCGCTGAGGACTGCTATTCCGATGCATGCGCTCACCGCAAGTATGATTATCTTTTTCACAGCGTTTTCTCCTTTCCGTATGTCCCTCATTATTCCGCCGTCTGTTTCAGGCCCGATGCCATCATGTAGATATTGAAGATATCTTCAGTGTTCAGGACTTTGAAATTGCCGATGGTGCGCGCATCCTGAAATGTGACTCCCAGAGCCGCCCTCCTGCACGCCGCCTCGTCGAAGTCGAGCCCGAGACCCTTTATGTCCACAGGCATGTCTATCGAGCGGAAGAAATCCTCGAACTTCGCGATGGTCTTTTCAGGATCGCTCTCTCCGAACACTCCCTCGCCGAGTTTGACGAATCTGTCTCTGTCAGTGTCGAGGCAGTATCTGGCCCAGGACGCCCATATGGCCGCAAGACCCGCTCCGTGAGCCACGTCGTATTCGGCCGAAAGCTCGTGCTCTATCTGGTGGCACGCCCAGTCTCCCTTTGTGGAATTGCCGGCCGCCATCAGGCCGTTGTGCGAAAGGCTGCCGCACCACATCAGGTTCGCCCTCGCGTCGTAGTCGTTCGGCTTTCCGAGCGCGACCGGGGCCCACTTCATAACCTCTTTCAGAAGGGTGAACGAGAGCTGATCAGTGAAGTCGAGAGCGTATCCGTCGTGGAAGTACCTCTCAAGCGTATGCATCATGATGTCCGTAGCTCCGCACGCCGTCTGGTATTTCGTCACGGTCGCGGTCAGCATCGGGTCCAGCAGCGCGAACTTCACTCTTCCGAAGTCCGTATTGACGCCTCTTTTGTATGTCGGGTCCGTCTCGTCGTTTGTGATGACGGACGAATCGCTCATCTCAGAGCCTGTGGCCGACAGCGTCAGTATGCATCCGACGGGCGCGGTGCCTTCCACCTTGCGCTTGCCGCAGTAGAAGTCCCAGACGTCTCCGCCGCCGTATACGCCGTATCCTATGGCCTTGCTGCTGTCGAGGACTGAGCCTCCGCCGACGGAAAGAATGAAGTCGCAGCCCTCGGACTTATACAGTTCGATGCCCTTTCTGACCAGCGACACCCTCGGATTGGGCACGACTCCGCCGAGCTCGACGAATTCTATGCCGCCGTCTCTGAGAAGTCCCTCGACCCTGTCCAGGAGCCCGCTCTTTTTTACCGAACCGGATCCGAAGTGCACCAGCACCTTCGTGGCGCCATGCTCAGCGAGCACCTGAGCGGCTTTGTCTTCTGCCCCCTCACCGAAATAGATGTGGGTCGGCGTGTAGTATTCCATGATTCCCATAACGATTCCTCTCCTTTTTTACTATATCTCTTCGAACAGTATCGCCTCGTAAGGCCTGAGCTGCATTATCTCTTCTACATCCGCGTCCGTGCGGCCCTGATTCGTCAGCCTGATCTTCAGCTCGTCGAGTTCGAAGTCGGACGGCATTATGAAGTCCGCCCTTGAGCCCGAGAAATTGCCGGCTACCAGATAGCGCTTCCCGTCAAGGCAGCGGCTGTAGGCGATCACCTGCCTGTCGTCCGGATAGTACTCCACCGTGCTTCCCCGGAGAAATACCGGGTCGCTCTTTCTTATACGCAGCACCTCCTGATAGAACCTGTATATCGACTTGTCTGAGGCCAGGTCGGCTTCGACGTTTATCTCTTTATAGTTCGGGTTCATGCACTGCCACGGCGCTGTCCCGGCGTTGAACCCGGCGTTCACCCCGCCGTTCCACTGCATAGGCGTCCTGGCGTGGTCGCGCGCGCCGTAGATTATCATCTTTTCGGCGGCGCGGGCAGGCACGTGCATCTCGGTCATCGTGTCGTAGACGAAGTGCGACACCGGGTCCTTCAGCTGGCGGATGCTCCTGAACTTCGCGTTCGTCATGCCGATCTCCTGCCCCTGATATATGAAAGGCGTGCCCCAGCCGAAGTACGTGATGACCGCCAGGAATGTCGCGGACTCGTATCTGTACTTTTTGTCGTTTATCCCGAAGCGGCTCACGCATCTGGCGCAGTCGTGGTTCTCAAGAACCAGGGTGTTCCATGCCGTGCCGTAGTATCTGAGCTGCGGACCGATAAGGCCTTTCTTGAATTGTTTCAGGCTGAACGGCTTCGGGATGAACTTCGTCCCGCCCACGCTGTCGCTCATCATGTGCTCGAAGTCGAAGATGGTGTCGAGCTCTCCCGCCTCCTCCATGACATATCTGTGAGCCTGCTCTTCTTCCGGGACGTACGATTCTCCCACGGTGTACGTATCGTAAAGCGAAAGAGCCCTGTCGTTCAGCTCCTTCAGGAACTCATGCATCCTCGGTCCGTCGACGAAGTACTGCATGCCCTTCTGGAAGCGCAGACGGCGCCTGTCATCCTGCAGCGGATAGACCTTCGAAAACAGGTTGAAGACATCGAAGCGGAAGCCGTCGACTCCTTTTTCGAGCCAGAACCGCAGTATGTCCGCCATCTCTTCTCTGACAGCAGGGTTCTCCCAGTTGAGGTCAGGCTGCTCGGGAGCGAAGAGGTGCAGGTAGAAATCATCCGTTCCGAGTATCCTCTCCCAGGCGGAGCCGGTGAACGATGACGTCCAGTTGGTCGGCGGCAGGAGCTCCTCTCTGCCCTTTTTATCCTTCACCTTCCTGCCCCTGCGGATAATGTAATAGTCCCTGTAAGGAGAGTGCTCATCGGCCAGAGCGGCCCTGAACCACGCGTGCTGATTGCTCGTGTGGTTGAACACCGCATCCATAATGATCCTGAGTCCGCGCCTGTGGCACTCCGCCACGAGCATGTCGAAGTCCTCCATGGTGCCGAACGCCGGGTGGATGGCCCTGTAATCGGATATGTCGTAACCGTAGTCCCTCCACGGCGAAGCGTAAAGAGGAGAGAACCATACGGCGGTCGCGCCGAGGTCTTTTATGTAGTCGAGCTTCGAGATGATGCCCGGTATGTCGCCCATGCCGTCGTTGTTCGAATCCATGAAGCTCAGCGGGTATACCTGATATACCACCGCTTCCCTGTACCATCTGGTCTTTGCAGCCATCGTCTTTCCTTTCTGTCTGTGCCGTCTATGCCGTCGTCGCCGAGATCAGCATCGGCAGGAGCTGCTTCTTGCGGCTCATGACGCCCGGCATGCTGTACATCCCCTTCGACATCCTGCTGTACTGAAGGTTCCTCACGGCCCTGTGATCGCTCGTCAGAAGGACGCTCTTTTCTCTCAGCACATCCGTGATCATCAGGAGGGTCCAGTCGAGCCCCTGCGCTCCGGCGATCTCCGAAAGCGCATCGAGATATCTTGCAGCGTACGCGTCGACGTCCTTCAGCGTCGTGACCTCGCACTGGCCGACGCCGATCTTCACGCCGCCCGATTCGTACTTCTTGAAGTCCGAGAGTATCATCTCCTTCGGATCCTGCGTGGCGAGGTTGTCCGTTATGCTGAAGAGCTTCTCGCCGAATTCCTCTATGCTCGTGACCTTCGCGAGTCTGGCCAGCATCTCGGCGGTGCTGATGTCCGAAGCGGTCGTCGTAGGGCTTCTGAGTATGAGCGTATCTGCTATGATGCCGGTCAGCAGCACCCGCGCCGTCTCCTGATCGGGCATGAGGCCGTGCCTCAGGAACTGCTGATATACTATGGTGCATGTGCTGCCGAGCGGCTCGGCCGCGATGAATATGGGCATCCTCGTCGAGAGCGAGTCCAGCCTGTGATGGTCGATGATCTCGACCACGTTCGCCGTCTCGATCCCGTCTATGCTCTGGGCCGGCTCGTTGTGGTCGACCATGATGACGTTGTATTCAGGCAGGTCGAGGAAGCATCTTCTGGTGACGAATCCCGCGAACTTCCCTCCGTCCATGACCGCCAGGCCTCTCGTATGCGAATTCGCGAAGATGGCCTTGCCGTCGATGAAAAGATCGTCCGCTTCTATCGTCTCCGTCTCGGTCTCCATCATGGTCTCGACGGACTCAGCCAGCCTGACCCTCCTCAGGGTCTCCGCCGTTCCGAGGCCGGTCGCGAAGACAGAACCCTCGTAGCCGCTGAAGTCTATGTCCGGAGCCTCTCCGTCCGCGGCTATGATGATCGCCGGCACCTGCTTTTTGACAGCATGCTCGATATGTTCTCTTCTGGTGCCCAGCACGACTATGCAGCCGCTGACCCTCTCAAGGAAGTCGCAGAAAGACTCGAATGTGGCGGCTCCTACCAGGAGCGACCCTTCGATGATGTCGCTTTTGCCTCTGTGGATCAGCCTGCCCGGTATGACCCTCAGGATATTGTCCACTGTAAATCTGTATACGGGGATCTCCTCCTTGTTGTCCGTAAGGAACCACCCCGTGATGTCGTCCACGCTCAGAAGCCCCCTGAAGTCTTCGCCTTCATAGATAGGCACGACCGAAGGCTTGTCGGTGCTGTACGTCCTGATCAGATCGTATATAGGCGCCTTTGCCTGCATGCGCGCAGGCGAGGTCAGCATCACGTCCCTGACCTTCGGGTAAACGTCCTTCTTGTACTCCGGTATCCCGAGCTCCATCGCCTCCATCTGCCTGCGCACGCTGTCTGAGACAGGACTGCAGTGGACAGGCACGTATTCGTTGTCCGGATCCGTCATGTTCTTCAGCTTCGCGTACGAAAGCGCGGCGCAGAGGCTGTCGAGATCCGGGTTCCTGTGTCCGGTTATGTATACCTTGTTCATCTTCCTCCTGTATTGATCGCAGATCGTTTCAGTATTTTTCACGCGCATATCCGCACGTGCATACACAGTAATAGTACTATCGAAACGGGTCCAATACAAGTTACCTGCCTGCGAAGCGGAAAGGAAGCTCCATGCGGTTCGCTTCGAGCAGCTCTTTGTCCGTAAGGATCTTTTCTGCAGGACCGTCCGCGGCGATGCGGCCGCCGGATATGAGTATGACCCTGTCGCAGGTGTCGAGTATCATGTCCAGGTCGTGCGAGGCTATGAGCCTGGTCTGGTCAAGGCTCTTTATGGTGTTGATCACTATGCGGCGGTTGTACGGGTCGAGCGCGGATGTCGGCTCGTCCATCAGTATCGCTTCCGGCTCCATCGCGAGTATCGTGGCGATGGCGGCCATGCGCTTCTCTCCGCCTGAGATCTTATGATTGTACCGGTTCTTCAGGTATTCGAGCCCGAGGCGGCCGAGCACCTCGTCCACCCTTCTGTCAACCTCTTCGCGCGGAAGCCCGTAGTTGAGAGGCCCGAAGATCATGTCCTCGTACACCGTAGGCATGAACATCTGGTTGTCGGAATTCTGCAGCACGAATCCGAGCTTCGCCCGTATTTCACTCAGCGTTTCCTTCTTTACCTCGATGCCGTCGATCAGCACCCTGCCGCTGTCAGGTCCGAGCAGGCCCAGCAGCAGCTTCATTATCGTGGACTTTCCGGCGCCGTTGGCTCCGATGAGCCCCACGGACTCTCCTTTTCCGATGCCGAACGACATGCCGCGCAGCACCTTCCGGTCCTTCTCATATGAAAAATCCACATTCTGAAATCCGATCATGTCAAATCACCTCACGACCAGCCCGCCGACGAGCTGAGAAATATTGCCGTATCTTAGCAGCACGAAAAACGTCACCGAAATGAGCATGTACAGAGCGTCGCGCCCTCTGAAGCGGTCGATGTCCGCGTAATGGAAGTGCTCGTGGTAGCCCCGGAGTATCATGCTCGAATAGAGCTCCTGGGCGCGGTCCATGCTGCGAAGAAGCAGCTGGCCGAGGAACGACCCCCATGCCGAAATGTGTATGCCCTTCTGTCCCGGCGCCCGCAGATGATAGGCGTCCGTCATGACCGCGAGTTCCTCAGTCATCACCCCGACGTAGCGGTAGGTCAGCTGGAGCAGGGATACGAGCAGCGCCGGCACATGCAGCTTTCGCAGAGCCGCGCAGAGGCTGTCTATCTTCGTGGTCGCCATCAGCAGGAACGACGCCATCAGGCTGAATACGCCCTTGAGCATCAGCGTGATCATGGATATTACGCCCCCGGAGATTGCGATGTTTCCTATCGTCAGCACGGTCTGTCTGTCGAAGAAGGGATTGAAAAGCCCCACCGCCATGACGAGCGGCAGGACTATGCGCAGCTTGTAGAAGCAGGTGCGCACCCTCACCCCGCTGAGCGAGAACATCATCGCAGGCCACAGCACCATAGGCACCAGACCCGGAAGATCGTACTTGCCGAACGAGAGCGTGATCATTATATATACTATCGTGGTTATGAGCTTTGCGCCGGGATGCAGCCGGTGGACGGGCGATCGCATCGCCGCCAGTTCGTCCATCTCCGCGAGCTCGGCCAGAGCCTTCTGCATTTTGTTCATAAAAGATGCCTTTGTCAGTAATAAAGGGCATCATATGATGCCCTTTACTAAATATACCATAATCCTGAGAGAGAAAGAGAGTATGGTCTATTCTGTTTTCATCTTCCTTTTGCGGAAGAATCCTCCGATGAAGCATATCAGGACCGCGACGCCGGCTACGATGGCCGCTCCCACTATGCCGGATACCGTTGTTCCTGCCGCCGAATCATTGTCAGGGAATGCATAATCCGGAAGGAACGATGTCTTCTCCTGCACGGACTCCGCCTTTTCGGCCGCCTGACTGCTGACTCCGTAGTTCTCTTCATCGAGCCCCATGTTGGAGGAGTATCCTCCGTCGCTGTTTCCGAAGAGGGCCCACTCAAGGCCGTCCGGGTTGGAGCTTGCCAGCAGGCTGAGTCCTCCGCCTACCGCTACCGCCACTATGGCGAGGATGGCGACTACCGACTTCAGGGAGCGCTTTGCAGTCCTCTCCCCGCTGAACTCGACCCCCTGCAGCAGCTCCGGACGCGAATCGTATACGAACACCAGCACCGCGGCCGTGATAAGACCTTCGACGAGACCGATGGCCAGGTGTATCGGCTGCATAAGAGCGAGGAACGAGCCGAACGGCAGCTCCGTGATGCCCGACAGGCTTGTCTCGAGCACTACAGAGAAGGCTCCGAGCTGGAGCGTCACTATGCAGCCTATGATCGAGGCCGCGATTATGCGCGCTCTTTCGGCCGAACGTCCTTCGCCGAACCACTTGCTGGCGTTTATTGGTTTCCATATCAGGAAGTAGCCGACGAAGCAGCCGTAAAACGCCATGTTCCAGCAGTTGGCGCCCAGGGCCATCAGACCCCCGTCGGCAAAGAAAAGACATTGTATCGTCAGTATGACTATCATGGACAGGAAGCCCGCATACGGCCCGAGCAGGGCCGAGAGCAGCATGCCCCCGCACATGTGTCCCGAGGAGCCCGTCCCCGGGATCGTGTAGTTGATCATCTGTCCCGCGAATACCAGGGCGGACGTCACCGCCATGACAGGCAGCTTCTGAGGATCATCATCCTGTCTGAGCTTGTGTATCGAATAACCCGCCGCCGCTGCACTCGCCGCATACATCGTAGTGGCGACTGCCGGTGACAGCAAAGCATCTGCCATATGCATAAAAAATACCTCCCTGCAACTTCTTCGATCGTTCTTATCTAGAAGTATAAGGTCGGTATCTTTCGCTCACAAGCCCCCGCAGGGGATGTAAATTCAGATTATGTGCTATTATTTTTGCTTTTTCTATCCGAAGGCCATCCTGTACGAAGGCTGTATTTTTTTCGCCCTCGCTTCCCTGAAAGCCGCTGCCTGGCTTTCGGCCGCGATCTCATGCGCCCTTTCTTCGGGCGTCTCTTCCATGAAGCTGCAGTACGCGGTCCCGTATTTCGAAAACGAGGTCTTGTAGATGCGCTCCTTCGACAGGATGCGGACCATCCACAGAGGGAGTCCTCCCGAGCACTTGAGCTCCATGAGCACCATGCCGTCCTCGAGTATGGACGTGCCGTAAGGATCCGATTCGAGCGACAGATCGTGCTCTCTGCAGAGTATGTTGGTATCGAAGGTGACTCTGAAGTCGCTTCCGTCCTTCATCCTGTACGCTTCGCGGTCGTAGCTCAGATAAAGAGCCGGTCTGATGCCGTCGTAGAGAGAGAGGAAATAATCGATCTCGCGGGAACGCTGGTCATCGTGCATGCCGACGGACCTGCCGCGGCATATCCAGTCCACGGCCTCCTTCTCCGTCACGCCGACCCTTCTTTTGTACACCACGTGGTCGTATTTGCGCTTCAGTTCTACGAAGACCGTGCTGTCAGCGTCCGCCTTCGAATAGCTCCTTATGCGGAGCTTCTCCTTATAGTCAGGCTTCGCGATCGAGTGTCTTGCCAGGATATAGTCGTCGGTGTCGAAATATATGTTCCTGATCGTCGACTTTCCGTAGCGGTCTGCCTCCATGTAAGGCTCCATCACCTTCAGGATCTTCGCCTTCTGCTCTTCGGTGATCCTGTATTTCAGTTCGTATCTTTTAAAAACAGCCTGATATCCCATGACTTCATCTCCTTTACAGTCCATAGGATAGCAGGCTTTTCTTAAATCAAACTTAAAGAAAACCGAAAATCAGTTTAGTCGTCCCTGTCCTTATTGCCCCTTGAGAGAGCGAAGAATACAAGGGAGAGGGCAAAAAACACGAACGCCATGTACCTGCCCTTGTCGTTGAAGAAGAATATGACTCCCGCTATAAAGAACAGTATCGCTCCCGCGAGGTCTCTCTTTGATTTGCCGCTCATAAGTCTCTGCCTTTCACGTTTCCGGCGGTATCCCGGGTCCTACCAGTGCGACTCGACATAGTCGAGGATCGTCTTAAGATCTTCGTCGGTGCCGTATAGTTCTGTGTTATTTTAACACATTTGATTCCGGAACAGTTATCTTCCGCCTGAGATGATGCTATAGCCGTCCGGGTCCGATTCGGTTATAATGAACGGGTAAAAAAGATGTACCGGAAGGGGATAGAGTCAGAAATGGATTTTCAGAAAGTAGCAGACAGCATCGCAGCAATGGCCTGCATCGTGTCTGTAGAAGAGAAGCCGGACGGCAGCTGCGGCGATGTCCGCATCGTTACCGGCAACAAAGCATATATCGACACCATCGAGCATCCCATGCAGGATCTCGAGATGCTGACGAAGAAGTTCGTGCCGAACTCGCTTTACACAGAGTACCTTACCAGAGATCTCAACTTTGAGGATTTCTGTTTTCGCGCGGCAGTAAACAAAAAATGTCTCCATTCATATGCGCACCCGGACCGGTATGACATATGGTTCAATATGACCTTCATGCCGCTCGGACCGGACGACGGCAATATCCACTACTGCGCATATATCATGGAGATCAATTTCGAAGCAAGTTCGGAGAGGATCTCCAATATATCCGGAGATATCGCGGCCGCGGTGCTTGAAACAGCCATCAGGCTTCGCGAGGCGAAGAACTTCAGGAGCGCCCTGAAAGATACGGTCGGCGACATCCGGAGACTTTGCGATGTGGAATACTGCGGCATGCTGCTCGTGGACAAGGAAAATGAAAGCTGCGAACTCCTGGGCGAGGATTTTGCCGAGGGTTCAGATCTCAGGCCGGACGCCGATTATCTCGGAAAAGACTTTTACCCTGTCGCGAGCACATGGAAGGATACCATAGCGGGAAGCAACTGCCTGGTCGCCAAAAACGAAAGGGACATGGAAGTCGTAAAAGAGAGGAATCCGCTCTGGTACGGATCGCTGAAAGACGCCGGAGTAAACAGCATCGCGCTCTTCCCTCTCAAGGGACCGGATGAGGAGATCGGATACATGTGGGCCGTCAACTTCGACGAGGACCGCTCGGCGCAGATCAAGGAAATACTCGAGCTGACCACATTCGTACTGGGCTCTGAGATATCCAGCTACATGATGGTAAACAAGCTCAGAGAGCTCAGCTCAAGAGACATGCTGACCGGCATCATGAACCGCAATGAGATGAACAACTATGTCGATGCCCTGAGCGGGCTTCCGGAAAAAGCCGCGAAGCCGGCAGGCGTCATATTCGCAGATCTGAACGGTCTCAAGCGCATCAACGATTCCAAAGGGCACGCAGCCGGGGATGTCCTTCTTCGCAACGCGGCATCAGCCCTCAGGGAGCTCTTTGACGCAGAGCATATATTCCGCGCCGGCGGCGACGAATTCGTGGTCATACTGCCGGGAGTCTCAAACGAAGAACTCGAAAAGAAAGTCAGCGACCTTCGCATTGCCCAGACACACTATCCCGATCTCAGCTTTGCCATAGGCCGCGGCTACACATCTGACTGCAGAGAGGTGCGCAGAGCTCTGGCCGATGCGGATGAGCGCATGTATGAGGACAAGAGAAAACATTACTCAGACCCGGAGCTCAAGTAGATATCGTACTTCTTGATGCCGCTCTATCTCTTACCGCAGCATTTTTTGTACTTTTTGCCGCTGCCACATGGACATGGATCGTTCCGGCCTATCTTTTTTCGCTTTTCACCGGCCAGCATCGAATCGATCCGTTCTTCGTCGAGCTTTATGCCGCGCTTTGCCAGTTCTTCTCTTGATTCATCCAGCATGGCTGCAGCCTCGGGTCCCCGAGGGGATATTATCATGTCCCCAGGCAGACTTCGCACTCCTCCCATTGCATTGAAGAGATCATGCGGCGGATATCCTCTGTTGCCCATGACATGGCTGTGGTTATGCATCTCCATGTAGCACTTTGTGAATTCCTCTGCATCTTTCTGAGATCCGAACACGAAGTCGTCCCCTTCATCCGGCGCCATGTCCTGCAGGATGTCGATCACTTCCTGCAGTCTCCGCTGATTGTTTATCGCATGGTATATCTCCATCACCTTCAGTTCAGCCTCTCTTTTGCTGCATCCGAAGGTCTTCAGCAGATAGCGGTACATGGCCTGATGCGACCTGCTGCTGAGCAGGCAGCCTTTTTCCCAGAACTCCTCTATCTCCTGCCTGCTCGGAATATAGAACGGCTTGTCTTTCTGTATCGTACCCTCAAGGAACATGTAGTAATCATCTTCAATGAAATAGCTGAGCACAAGTTTATCGCCGACTTCCTCAAAATCGTTATACATCTCCGGCGTGCGCCTGAACACTTCTGTCAGCTCATCGCGACCGACGCCTTTGAACCTGCGGGCGAAGAGCTGTCCCAGCACATCCCAGTCCATCACGCCGTAGAAATCACGCGCGATCTCGAGGCACTTATACATCCATACCGATTTCTGCCTTTCAGTCTCAAGTGCATCTTTGTCTGACTCCTCATACACATTGCGTACAATGTTTGTTATGAACAGCCTGTCGTCCCTGAGCGGGACTGCCAGCAGTTCGTTCACCAGGTCGTCTGCCGCCATCTCCTCTTCATCGGTCTCGGGGGCCCTGCCGAATTCGCATTCCGCAGTGAGCCTGAACAGCTCCATCTCATCATCTTCGAGCTGCATCAGCCGGTTGCGGATGGCTTCTGCAGAAAACAACTGCTGCATTATGACCTTGACAAGATTCTTTTTGCTTCTGTTTGCAGGCAGCATCAGTCCGTATTCGTCTGCAATCATTTCCAGGTCGTTTTTGCTGTAGCTGTTGATGAAAGCTTCTGTTGTGACTGCAGGCTTTGAAGGCTTCTCCTCCAACAGCGACGATAACTCTCTTCCCGCGTCAAGACCTTTTATCGTAGCGGCAAGTGTATATCCGCCAAATGTCATTCCGTATTTTTGGAGCATCAGATTGTCTATCCTGTGCATCAGATGCCTGTCGGATGATTGTTTTGTATCCAGATCCGTTTCCAGCAGCTCGAGCAGAGAGCGAAGATCCGCGTCTTCATACAGTAGCTGCAACGCCTCACGAAGTGTCTCCCTGCTCCTGGAGCGACTTCCTTTGCAGACGCTCTCCTCCGGTGTTACCGGATCTTCGGACACATGCATGATCGACCCGCTGAATATATCATGCATGAGCTCATCGGCATATCTGAAATAGCGTTCCCGGTCCGTTGTCACTTTGAACATCTCTTCCGGCAGGGTCTCTCCTTCCGGCTGGCCGCCTTCTTCATCGGCTATGATCCTGCTGACCTTTATCACCTTAGGGGCGTTCAGCCCCCGGCACTCCTCCGCGTCCTTTTCGACTTCAATGGTCAGATCGAAATCCCTGCCTGTATACTGGCTTATTTTGAAGCCTTTTTCAAAGAACGAATCTATGTATGTGCCCCTGGTATCATATATGTCCCGAACGCTGTTTCTGAAAGACGGCTTACCGTCCTCGAATTCCTCAATATATATCTCCCCGTCTGCAGTTTCGTATTCGAAATACATTGAGAGATCATCAGGCATCTCGCCATGGACAAACGCAAGCAATACGTACAGCTGTGAGAATGTGATGCCCGACGGCACCAGTGTGCGGTACCACCTTGGCGGCCTTGAACCTTTTTCGGTTGATTTGATCTGATAGTATTTCATTTCTGCACCCTCTCTTTTAGCCGATCTGACGGCTTTTACTTGAAAAAGCAACCGCAAACACTGCGATTGCTTTTGCGCGAATCATTTTTCGATCATAATTAAATCTATGCAGTTGCCGATTGTCTGTCATGAAAATCAGAGCCGTACTCAAAGCTGTGATCATAAATGTACTCAGGTGCACAATCGATACTGCCTTCACACCATGTAGGAACACCATACTCGATTATGCAATTCCTGAATACCATTTCCTCTTTAATTGGTTCAAACACTTCACCATCCAAACATGAAGCATCAAAAAGCCTTGTTTCGCCATTATTAAAACTGACAAGCATCATCATATCGCTGAGGGGCTTGACTGATTCTATTTTTATTGGGGCTTCCGGATATCCACCGTATACAAATCCATTACTGTAATACATATTCGCACCTATTTCAGCGGCTCCACCTTATCGAAAGGCTTGCTCTGGACCGCTTTATTCCATGCCGCATATAATTCATCCTCATGAAGTGCCATCCAGCCGGAAAGCATTCTGTATTGCTTTATTGGCAGCTTACCTTCAAGCACTTCCCCATCAAGTCCCACAGATGCCTCATATTCACCATAATAAACATGCACAT
>Ga0310695_10004927_pt1 | contig 23972 bp, 17 predicted proteins | sample RumenRJG_04DNA_FD_203882 | JGI IMG/M metagenome (GOLD analysis project Ga0310695, IMG submission 203882) | Bovine rumen microbial communities from Lethbridge, Alberta, Canada - RJG_04 (v2) (version 2) | ecosystem: Host-associated > Mammals > Digestive system > Stomach > Rumen | place: Canada...
TTCCTTTTAGTGAATGATCGTCGGATCCCCGTGGTAAGCCGGGAGGGCATGGGGACGGACGAGCTGGCCGCCGGACTCGTAGGAGTCGATCGCCGCGAAGATATACTCCATCGTGGCGAGGGCGTCCCGGCCGGAAGCGCGGAGGTGTTCGAGGGGAACGTTGTTCGAGAGGTCCTCGTAGAAGGCGTGGATGCGGATCGGGAAGGTGGCACCGAAGTCGGTGATGCCGGTATTGGTCACGACGGGCTCCTTGCCTGCCTGCCAGTAGGTCAGCTTTTCGACGCAGTTCTCGATGCAGAAGGTCCCCTTGGTGCCCGCGAGCTCGAAGGACCACCAGCCGCCGAGGCCGAAGGAAGCGTCGCCGCGCTGGGAGAGGAGATAGCCGACGCAGCCGTTCTGGAACTTCACGTGGACGGACTGGATGGAGAGCATGAGGTCTTCGCTCTGACGCCGCGCGCCGGGCTTTTCCATGAAGGCCTGGACGTGGGTGATGTCGCCGGAGTAGTGCCGCATGACGGAGAAGGGATGGGTCAGGAATGCCTTCGCGTGGGAGTAGGGCATCTGCCAGCGGGAATTGCGGTCCACGGGATTGACGTTCACCGCGCTGCCGTTGAAGCCCACCTTCGTGAGGGAGTAGACCTGCTCGCCGACGCCGCCGTCCGCGATGAGCTTGTCCGCCTCGAAGGCCGGGCCGGAGAAGTAGTGGTTCAGGTCGCAGCCGAGGTAGAGACCCTTCTTCGCGGCGAAGGCCACCATTTCCCGGGCCTCGTCGATCCGGTTGGAGATCGGCTTTTCCACGAGGACGTGGCGTCCGGCGTCGAGGGCTTCCATCGTCGGGACATAGTGCCAGGATCCGTTTTCAAAACCGGAGGTCGTGACGTGGACGACTTCGATTTCCGGATGCGCGGCGAGCATGTCCTTCAGGGAGTAGTACGCGGGAACGCCGAATTTTTCCGCGGCCGCGTCGGCCTTCGCCTTGATGACGTCGCAGACCGCGACAAGCTCGGCGAGGGGGTCGTTCTGGATGCAGGTTGCGTGGGTGTGTCCGATGCCGCCCATACCGACGACGCCGGCTTTGAAGATTTTCGACATGATAAAATTCCTTTCTGGGAATATGATGTGCGGAAGTGAAAAATGAGGAATGAGGAATTGGAGGAACCGTTTTCCGATGTTTCACGTGAAACAAAATCACTGGTCTACTAACTACTAGCCGCTAGCCACTAGCCGCTTCCCTACTCCCATTCTCCCGCGTTCTTGCGGTACGACGCCGGAGGCAAGCCCACCGACTGCTTGAACACCCGCGAGAACAGGGAGACGTCGGAGAATCCGGTCCGCTTCGCCACCTCGGCCACCGGCAGATCCGTCGTCACGAGGAGCTCCATCGCCCGGGCGATCCGGAATTTGCGGACGTACTCGGAGGGGGTCATGCGGAGGGCGCTCTTGAACTTCCTTGCCATGTAGTCCGGGGAGAGGCCCAGTTCGGCGGAGAGGTCGTTCATCGTGATGTTCTCGCTGTAATGGGTGTCCACGTAGGCGAGGATGCGGTAGACGTAGCCGTAGTAGTCGTCTGCTGCGGGGGCGCGATTGTCCCATTCCTCGGCGTACATCCGGGAATAACGGAGAAGGAACGCGGCGAGCCGGATCTTGAGGCTGGTCTCCCACCCGACCCGGCGGGCTTCCCGCTCCGCTTCGATCTCCCGGAGGGCCGATTCGATGTTCCGCCGCTCGTTCATCGGGACGTGCAACAGGCGTATGCTCTGACCCTCGGCCTCGGTCCCCTTCCCGCGGGTGCCGAACATGACGTCCAGTCCCGGGAGGGCGGAGAGTTCGGGCAGGAAGGAGCCCAGCTCGCTCTCCTCGAAGATCAGGTTGTAGAGTTTGGTCTGGTAGGCGTTGATGTAGGAGTGCTCCTCCCCGGGCCGGACGAAGAAGAGATCCCCCGCCACGAGGAGGGTGATGACGCCGCCGGCCTGATGGAGGGTGAATCCGTCCACCACGTAGACGATTTCGTGGAAGTCATGGGAATGGGCGCGGATCCTGCCGTCGTGTTCCGCGGGGACGATGCCGACCGCCGGACCGCCCGTGACATAGTCCGCATGACGGAAAACATCAGCCAAGGTACTTTACTCCGTGATATCCGCGACCTTTACCACCGCGCCGCCGTTTTCGTTGGAACGGATCATGGCGTGGATGACGCGGGACGCTTCGAGGCCCTCCCTGCCGCTGCCGTCGATCTCTTCGGGCTTCGCGCCGCCGTCGACCTGATCGACAAAATAGTGGATCCTGTCGCGGAAGGTGTCGTAGAAGCCCTCGAAGCCGTCGAACACGGGGTTGGTGTAGACCTCCTTGAGGTAGGTTTCGGCGGGGTAGAGGGTCGCCTCGCGCCACATGTCCTCGAAGACGAACCGGCCGTCGGTGCCCGCGACTTCGCAGCGTTCCATCGGATGGCCGCGCTTGATGTCGTAGGAGGAGGTGAGGTGTCCGACCGCGCCGCATTCGAAGCGCATGATGGTGGATTCAGTGGACCAGATATCGCGCCCGGGGGCTTTCATGGCGAAGGTGGCGACTTCGCGGACGGGCCCGCAGAAATACTGCATGATGTTGACGCTGTGGGGATTCAGGGCCTTGAAGTGGTAGTAGACGGAATCGAGGGGCATGAACTTGCCGATCCAGAGGGCCATGTTGCAGAAAAGCAGGGAGCCGATGCGTCCGTCGTTCTGCCATTTCTTGGCCTGTCTGGCGGCGGGGGTGAAGCGGTGGTTCATGTCGATGCCGTAGCAGAGGCCCTTTTCCTCGGCTTTCGCGACCATTTCGGCGGCCTTTTTGAGGTCGTTGGAGATGGGTTTCTCCCCGAGGACGTGGCAGCCCGCTTCGAAGGCTTCCATCGTGGGCTCGTAGTGGTCGGAGGCGTATTCGTATCCGCCGGTGGTGATCGAGCAGATATCGGGCTTCATGGCCGCGAACATGTCGGTCGCTTTGGTGAAATAGGGCACGCCGAATTTCTCGCCGGCTGCCTTCGCCAGTTCGGGAACCCGATCGCACACGGCGACGAGTTCGGCCTTGTCGGATTCGGTATAGGCGCGGGCATGGCGGTGTCCGATGTGGCCCATACCCACGACGACGGTTCTCTGCATGATGCTAGGTCCTCCAAAGATATGATGAAAGGCCGGGCCTTTCAGATTTGGCAACGACGGTCCCGGTGACTGCGTCGACCGATCCGTCGGGGGAGAAAAGCATACCTTCATCGAAGGTAAATAAGGAATGAAACGCTACGCGTTTCGGATCTATGTCCTCGCGGACGGCGGCAGGGGACCCAACTCAGGCCGTAGGTTCCCCTGCGGGGTCCTTGGCCGTATGGCATAAACTTACAGCTCGTTCCGTCAGTTGAAATCGACAGTTTATCCCATGTCCCCGCGCGGTCTCTGCTTGTGCAGTTTAACCCATGCACGGAACAAGTTCCGTGGGCTTCGCCGGCGTTTCAGGCGCGCATGACACGGGACGCGCGTTCGGGATGCCGGAACTGTTTTTTTCGTCTTCGCGCACGGTTTCAGATTCAGACCGACGTGCGGACCGAGCCGCGCGATCGAAAATCTGTCCGGGCGGAACTTGGAGTTTCGGCGGAGCGGCGGATGTTTCACGTGAAACATTCGGCAGAAAAGCTGCGCGTTGTCCCCCCTCAAATGCGCGCCTGAATCTCCGCCGGAGGCCGCAGGATTTATCCTGCGCATGTTTCGGCTGCACGTCGGCGATCAAGCGGGGCTGGCGTCCTGTTCCGGCTCGTCCGATCTGCAATCGGTTCAGGTGCGCGGGGATGCGGGACCGGTTTTCGATACGGAAACGCGCGGCCTTTGCCCACTCCTTTTCCAAGCCCGAAAACCGCATTCCTCCGCTATCCGAACACACGGAAACGGCTTCCTTACCCTTTCGAAAACTCCTCAAACATCGCGCCGAGCAGCTTTCTTGTCGGATCGCTGCCGTGCTCCCAGTACATGACGCCGGCGAGGTCCTTTTCGCGGGCGTAGGCGACTTTCGCGGCGACGCTTTCCTCGTCGTCGAAGCTGAGGAATTCTTCCTTTTCGGGGTTATAGAGCCAGCGGGCCTTCGCCTTTTCGTCCCGGACGGTGATCCAGCCCTTCGATTCGGGGGCGTCGGGATCCGTCAGCTTCGAGATCTCGCCGTAGCCGGGACCCCAGAATCCGCTGTCCTTGTCGTTCGGGTCGTAGCATTTTTCGCCGAAACCCAGATTGTCGGCGGCCGGGATGTGGGTCCAGCGGCGGGAGTAGAAGGCCGCGCCGATCACCAGCCTGTCCGCGGGGACGCCCGCTTCTTCGAAGACCTTCACCGTGGAGTCGACGCACATATTCCGCACGTCCGGGTGTCCGGAGGGATAGAGGGCGGTGTGGTGGCAGGCGGGGGTCCAGGCTCCGGCCATGTCGTAGGTCATGAGGGAGATATAGTCGAGCAGGGGGACGATCTTCGGGATCTCGACGGCTTCGACCATGTACTTCCCCGCGCCCGCCGCGATGGTGAGCATCTTTCCGGGACCGAGGGCGGCGCGGAGGGAGGCGAGGAGGGCGGTGAAGTTCTCCCGGTCCTCGGGGGCGTGGTCGATCCCGGCGGATCCGATGGTGGGGTACTCCCAGTCGACGTCGATCCCGTCGAGGGTCATGGCGTCCGCGGCTTCGACGCACGAGGCGGTGAAGGCGGCGATGCCCGCGGGGGTCTTCGCCATCGTCGAGAATCCGCCCGCGCCCCATCCGCCGACGGAGAGCAGGATCTTCAATCCGGGCTTATATCCGCGGAGCCGGTCGATCTCCCGCTTTGTCGCCTCTCTGGAGGGATACCACAGAAGGCCGTCCCGGATGGTGCCGAAGGCGATGTTGATGAGGTCGAGCTTTTTCGCGTCGTCCTCCGTCACGGCGGCAAGCCCGCGGGCCGCGCCGGAAACATATCCGCAGAGGAACATAGTTTGTCTCCTGGAAGTGGTTAATTTAGTGGCTAGTGGTTAGTAGAGTGAGGAGTTAGGAGTGAAATTCAGAATTCAGAATGATGAATTAAGAATTGTTTCACGTGAAACATTCGTCCGGTCAGGTGCACATTGTCCCCCTGAATGCGCGCCTGAAATGCTGCCGTAAGGCCGAGGAGCTTGCTCCGAGCATGGCACAAGCTGTACGAACAGAGACCGCGCGAGGGTGGCTTCCTGTTTCGCTCCGTCCGGGTCGGATCGGAAAGAGGGCGCGGGGATGGGCATATTCCACAGCGGAAAGACCGCGCGTCCTGTGCCCGATCCCCTTCCAAATTAAAATCCGAAATGTCGAAGACAGTCCTCATTCCGGCGCGTACCGGCGTTACGCTTCGACGCCCATTTCCTTCAGCTTGTCCTGCAGCTTCTGCGCCGCGGCGGGATCGCCGATGTGCAGGGTGTCGTAGGCCTCCTGGGAGCTTGCGAAGGGTCTGCCGAAGCCGTTCCAGTCCAGGTTGGTGTAGATCGGGTCGGGATGGCCGACTTCCGCCTCGCGCTTGGCGATGTGGGCCTCCATCCGGGCGCGGAGGAACGCCACGACGTCGGGATTCTCCTCGGCGATGTTGTGATTCTCGCCCGGGTCGTCGATGAGGTTGTAGAGCTCGATCTCCGGCTTGAAGTGGAAGTCCGGCTCCAGGGCGATCATGAGCTTCCACTCGGGGGTCCGCCAGCCGTGCTTGCGCATCCAGGTGGCCTCGGTGATGTAGAACTCCGGTTCCTGACGCACGCCCTCGCCGGTGATGGCTTTGGTCATGTCGCGGCCGTCGAATTTGATGCCGCAGTCGATGCCGCAGAGGGAGAGGATGGTCGGGAGGATGTCCTTGGTCTGGGTGATGTCGTCCACGTGGCCCTCGTAGGGGAATCCGGCGTACTTGAAGGCGAACGGCACGACGAGGACGTTGTCGTAGATGGAGTGGTGGTCGAAATAGCAGTCGTGGTCGTAGAGGGTCTCGCCGTGGTCGGAGGTGAAGACCACGATGGTGTCGTCCTCCAGCCCGAGTTCTTTCAGGCGGGTGAGGATGTGGGAGATGCAGAGGTCCATGTAGGCGACGGAGGCGTCGTACTGGGCGATGATGTACTCGGCGTCGGTGCATCCCTCCGGGAACCAGCTGAGGAAGTAGTCGCGGAAGGGCTTGAACTCGTAGACCGGTTTCAGGGACTTGTTGTTCGGGTCGAATTCGTTGCCCTCGTAGAACATGCGGGTGAAGGGTTCCTTCGTGTAGTAGGGGGAATGGGGATCCATGTGGCGCATGAAGAGCAGCCAGGGCTGATCCTGCTTCGCGAGGCGTTCGAGCTCGGGGATGGCGACCTTGTTCATCTCCTCGGCCTTGTTCATGTTCCAGTCGGGGTAGGTGATGTACTTGTCGCAGCCGCGGCAGGAGTGCCCGCCGATGTAGGTGGAGGTGTAGCCGTAATCGCGGAGGATCTCGGGCATGGTGCGGACGGCGTCGGTCAGCGGGCCCTTATGCCGGAGCGCGACGCAGTCGGTGGAGAAGCAGTCCATGCCGGTGACCATGGAGGCGTAGCCCGGGGTGGTCGGGATGGAGGGGGAGTACATCTTGTCGAAGCAGACGCCGCCGTCCTCGATATAGGCGTCGATATGGGGCGTCGTCAGCCGGTGATACCCGTAAAGGGACGTATGGTCGCTCCGAAGGGAGTCGATGCCGAAGAAGAGAATGTTCGGATATTTCTTTGCCATAAAAAATCTCCTTGATTGCTTAACAGGTTGTGATCCGCTCCGTGGAGTCCGGTGGTAATTCGGAATGCGGGGGCGGGATTTCGTTTCGGCAGAAAATAACGGTTTTATGAGTTGGAAAAGGAGCGGGCAAAGGACGCGCGGAGTGAAGCCGGGATTTTGACCGATCCCCGCGGCTTTTGCCGATTGCGGATTTGACGAGCCGGAACATGGAGCCAACCCGGCTTGATCGCCGACGTACAGCCGAACCCATGCGCGGGACAGGCCCGCGGCCGCACGGCGGTGATTCAGGCGCGCATTGAAAAGGGGACAATGTGCAGTTTTCCTGCCGATTGTTTCACGTGAAACATTCCTCAGCCGAAACACCGATCCTCGCCCAAACAGTTTTTCGATCGCGCCGTTCTGTCCGCACGCAGTTCTGAATCTGAGTATGTGCGCGAGGACAGAGAAACAGTTTCAGCATCCCGTTCGCGCGTCCCTGTGCCCAATGCGCGCCTGAAACGCTGCCGGAGGCCGAGGAGCTTGCTCCGAGCATGGCACAAGCTACACGAAAAGAGATCGCGCGAGGACCGTGGGATGCACTGTCGATTCCAACTGACGGGACGAGCTGTCGCCTTATGCTATATGGCCAAGGACCCCGCAGGGGAACCTACGGCCTGAGTTGGGTCCCCCGCACCGACGCAGTCGTGCTCGCCGCCCGTCTGCGTGACTGCGTCGACGCGGCGCAGGGACATTAATTCTGAAAGGCGTAGCCTTTCATTCCTTATTTCCCTTCGTGAAGGGATGGACAAATCCTCCTCCGCGACGGGCGAGCCCGTCATGCTGATTTCGAAAGGCGCAGTCTTTCGTTTTATCTTGCGCCGAGCTGCTTCAGGATCGCGTTCATGTAGCCGTAGCTTTCGGCGGCGATCCTTGTGGCGTCGGTGATGGACTGATCGGGGCCGATGACCTCGAGGCAGACGGGACCGTCGTACTTCTGGTCCACCATCGCCTTGAAGTAGCCCCAGAGGTCGATCTCACCGCGGCCGCAGGCCTGATCTGCCGGAGCTCCCGGGGACGGTCCGGGGCCCTTGCAGTCCCGGATGTGGATGTGCTTCATCGCGGAGAGGACCGCCGGAAGCGCGACAGCCGGATTCTCGCCGGCCCGGTGGATGTGGGAGGGATCCATGTCCACGCCGAACGCGGGGGATTTGATCTCCTCCATCATCTTGAGGGTCGTCGGGGTGGAATAGACCGCGGCTCCGACGTGGGCCTTGACGCAGAGGGTGATGCCGAACTGTTCCGCGTCCTCGGCGAGGGCTTCGATCTCCTCCATCATGGGGGCCCAGGTCTCCTCGACGTTCATCTGCCCGCCGGGGCCGATGTTGACGATCGGGATCCCGATTTCGGCGCAGGCTTCGAAGGCCGTGTGGAGGCGGACCTTGTCGTGGGAGGCGACTTCGGTGGAGAGGAAGGGCAGTTCGAGCTCCTCGCTGATGGCCCGCAGTTCAGCCTTCTGGGCCTTCCAGTCGGAGAGATTGAGGTGCTCGCACATGCCGGCGATGGCGGAGATCTCCACTCCGTCGTAGCCGCATTTCTTGATTGCTTCCGCAGCTTCCCGGAACGATACCGTTTTGAAAAGCACGGAATTGACGCCGAGTTTGATCATGGTATACATCCTTTCTGAAAAGGTTTAGGGTCGAAGAAATTAGAAATGAGGAATGAGACGAGTGAGGAATGAAATTCAGAATTCAGAATGATGAATTAAGAATTGTTTCACGTGAAACAGGCCGCAGTACGTCCCATTCCGCCCTCACATTGTCATTCTGACGCACCGACGCAGTCGTGCTGTCGCGAAGAATCTCCCGGCTTCAAGGCCAACCCATTCTCCACGTGCGGAGATTCTTCGTCGCAGGCTCCTCAGAATGACACAGTAAAGCGGCGACGGACGGGTTTCCGGCCTGAATGAAGAATCGTTTCAGGAAAAACAGACCGAAATCACGATTGTTTCACGTGGAACATTCTTCCGATATTTCGGCCGCTGTACGTCCCATTCCGCCCTCACGTTGTCATTCTGACGCACCGACGCAGTCGTGCTGTCGCGAAGAATCTTCGCACTGGAAAGGTCAAGCCGTAGTTATAGTCGGAAAACTGTTCTCTCCTCATAGTGACAGAGACATGCCGTCCGAAATCACGATTGTTTCACGTGAAACATCGATTCACTCCTCATTTCCGCTCAGTTTATCCGCGAGATCAGATTCTGGAACGCCGCGTCGTAGTAGTCCTCGGCGCGCTTCTTGATCTCGAGGCAGTTGTCCTTGTTGCAGTATTCGAGGATGAAGGGCTTTTTGTCGGCATAACGGATATAGCAGGACATGAACTTGATCCAGTCGATGTCCCCCTCGCCGATGTTGACGCCGTAGGCCGCGTTGATCTTGCGGTCCTTGCCGTGGAGATAGGCGATGTCGTGCTTGAGGTAGTAGAACATCCCTTCCTCGTCGGAATTGGCGAGGAAATTCGCGGGGTCGAGCATCGCGCCGAGCCGGACGTGGCTCTCCTCTTCGAGCTCTTCGATCAGGGTTTTCAGCCTCCGGGGGGAGGGGATGATGTCCAGCACGCAGGCTTCGAGAGCCAGATGGACGCCGCTCTCCTCCGCGATCAGGCAGACTTCGCGGATAGTATCCTTGATGCGCTGGTAGTCGCTCTCGTAGGTGTCGGTATTGACGCCGCGCCGCCCGGGTGTGAAGCCGCACTCGCTGGCCAGGTAGGGGATGCCCGCCTCCGCCGCGAATTCGACGTACCGCTTCGCGTATTCGATGACCCGGTCCCGCACCGCGTCGTCGGGATTGCGCAGGTCCGTGAAGATGCCGAGGGACGTGACGGCGACCCCGCGGGAGGCAAACTCGTTCGCGGCGGCCTTAACGCGCTCCGGGGTGATCCCGTCCAGCGGGCCGATGCCGTTGTAGGTCCAGCCGGGCAGATCCTCGTGGACGAAGCAGAGCTCCGTGCACCGGAAACCGCCGGCGGCCATGCGCTTCGCCGTGTCGGAAATCGTCAATCCGTTGAAAGCCCGGGACGTGACTCCGATGTTGAGCATATCGGAACCTCCTGTCTCCTTGTCTGATTTTGGCGATTCGGAACCCTTCGCCAACCCGGTTTCATTATAATATGACGAAAATGAATCGTCAAGAGGTTTCGGCAAACTTTCCGCGGGAAAACCCCGAAAAAGCGGAAATCGTCAAGTACAGGAGAATATAGATGTTAGTTGGGAGGGGCTAGTGGTTAGTAGAACGAGTGAGGAGGGAGGAGGGATTAGGAATGAAATTCAGAATTCAGAATTATGAATTGGACGGTGTTTCACGTGAAACAATCGTGATTTCGTTCTGTTTTTCCTGAAACGATTCTTCATTCAGGCAGGAAACACGTTCGTCGCCGCTTTTCTTTGTCATTCTGAGGAGCCTGCGACGAAGAATCTCCGCACATGAAGGATGGGTTGGCCTTGAAGCTGGGAGATTCTTCACTGACAGCACAACTGCGTTGGTGCGCACGACTGCGTCGGTGCGTCAGAATGACAAAGTGAGGGCGGAACGGGACATGCGGCGGCCGATTTGACGGAGAGGGCTCATGCAAGCTCCGCAGAGGCAAATCCCTGTCTGTTTCACGTGAAACAAAGCCTGATTCCTCACTCCTCATTCCTGATTCCTCATTCACTCCGAATATTTCCTGCCTCCCTGCACCAGTTCTCTGTTTTTCCCCCTTGACAAACGGGCGGGATTCATGTACAATAGAAACAGTTCCGGGGAGTACGGCCGGAACACGCTTGCGCAGAAAGGAAGAGACGTCATGCCGAAAAAGGACGAACTCTTTGAAAACGGGAATTCCCCCGCGGACGAAAACGAGGAATACGATCCCGAGATCTATACCCTGACCGACGAGGAAGGCAACGAGCTGCATTTCGCGCTCCTCGGCTCCCTCGAGAACGAAGGAAACGAATACAAGGCTCTGATCCCCGTCAACGAGGACGGCGAGGAGGAGAGCAACGAATACGTCATTCTGAAATGTTCCGTCGACGAGAACGGGGAAGATATCTTCGAGACCATCGAGGACGACGAGGAATTCGACCGGATCGCGGACATTTTCGACGACGAATTCGCGGATATTTTCTACGACGAAGACTGAGGACCGAAGCCCGGATAACTCAGGCGGAGCGGTTCCGGATAAACGGAAAATTCCGCCCTGCGGTGTTCGAGAGAAACGGACGTAAAAACCCACTAAAGAGTAAAAAGGAGCCCGGCTTCCGGCGTGGGGTATGCAGACCTCCCTCCGCAGCCGTGAGACGCATTCCGCGCCGCCGCAGCGTGCAGGACGCTGGGAGCACAAACCGTCGGAGAGGGCACCGTCCTTGCGTGAGCAGGGTTTCTTCACGTTCGTTTTGATACGGCATTGCGGGGCGGGTTTTTTATACCTTTCCGAAGGTATAAAAGCCGAAAGACTCCGCCTTTCGATATCAGCCATGACGGACATTCCTGTCCGTCGGCGGAGGAGGATCGCTATACCTTCTCGAAGGTAAAAAAGGAATGAAAGGCTACGCCTTTCAGAATTAATGTCCCTGCGCGGGACAGGCGCCGGGAGGGACCATCTCAGGCCGAAGGCCCCTCCCGAGGGTCCCTTGGCCGTATGGCATAAACTTACAGCTCGTCCCGGAATCGAAATTCGATTTCACATCCCACGTCCTCGTGCGGTCTCTGCTTGTGCAGCTGAAACATGCGCAGACAATGTCTGACGCACCGACGCAGTCGTGCTGGCCTTCGGCGGAGATTCAGGCGCGCATTGGGCACAGGGACGCGCACCACTGAATCAAAATCTGTTTCCGCATTCTCGCGCACATGCTCAGATTCAGACAGACATGCAGACCGAGCCATACGATCAAAAACCGTCAGGGTTGAACATCAAGTTCTTCTCTGACGGGATTTTTGTTTCACGTGAAACAGGGAGAACGGCAACGCTGAAAACCGGTCAATCCCCTCACACCTCCTCCATCCTCCGGTCCTCCGTCACGACGAGCAGGCGGACGGTCGGGGGGAAGAGTGCGCGGAGGGCGGCCGGGTCCCTGCCGAATCCCAGCTTCGCGGCGAGCTTCGGGGAGAGGATCACGAGGCAGGGGGCGCCGTTCTGCTTATCGAGGAGGGCGAAAAGCCGTTTCCGGGACCGGGCGGGGAGCCATGCGGGGGGATCTGCCGAAATGACGGCGGCGCACTCCCGGCGGAAGCGGAACCGGAAATCCGCGGCGGCGAGGAGGGTCCAGCGTCCCGGGGTCTCGGTGACCGCCGGATCCGCAAATTCGTCCGGGAGCGGCGGGGGATTGGAAGGGGGGAGCACACCGCCTTCGGAGGATGTTTCGGTATCCGCGGGTGTTTTCCTCTCCGGTCTTACGGCCTTCGGCGCGGCTTCGAGGGCGGTTTCGGTCAGAAGTCCTGCCGCGAAGGGGAGGACGGAGGAGAGCAGATCCGCGCTGGCCGGTCCGATGCCGTCGGTCTTGCGCAGTTCCTTTTTTGACGCGCGGAGGACAGCCCCGAGGGATCCCAGCCGGTCCGCGAGGCCGTGGGCGGCGGGATTGGTGTTCCGCCTGGGGAGCGTTTCGAAGAGCAGGATCTCGAGGCATTCGACCGGGGTGACGGCGTCGGCTCCCTTCTTCAGCAGCCGCCGGAGCATCCGGGAGCGGTGTCCGGCATGGGGATTTTTCGGAGGGGATCCCGGGGAAGCGGGCAGGGCGTCTGCCGGCGGGGCGTCCGTTTCCGGGACGGCGTGATCGGAGAGCATGAACAAAGAAGGTTCCTCCCGATGCGGGTGATTTGGGGGACGTTCAGACAGGCTTTCCGCCGCTTATTCGTCGAACCGGATCGTCTCCGTCAGCCCGTCGGTGCCGAGGACCGCGTCCGGGAAAACGGCCCGGGCTTCGTCAAAGCAGACGGTGGGATCGGGGAGGGCGGGACTGAAATGGGTGAGCCAGAGGCGGCGGCATTCGGCGTCCTTCGCCAGCCGGGCGGCCTCCTCCATGGTCATGTGGGAACTCTCGGCGGCCCGGTCCCGCTTTTCGCGCTCGAACATGCCCTCGCAGACCAGCAGATCCGCGTCCGCCGCCATCGTGGAGATGATCGAGGACGGGCGGGTGTCGACGGCGTAGGTCACGTGGATGCCGCGCCGGGCCTCGCCGAGGACGTCCCCGGGGGTGAATCCCTCGAGGGACTCCCCCTTCTGGAGCTTCGACCAGAGTCTTTGAGGCACACCCCGGGCCGTGGCTTTCGCGACGTCGAACCGGCCGGAACGGGGGATGCGGATATCGTAGCCGAGGCAGGGGCAGGAGTGCCGGAGCTCGAAGGCCGTGATGCGGAAATCCCCCGCCTCCGCCGTATCGAAATCCCCGAGGGTCTTCGTGCGGACGCGGAAAGGGAGTTCGGAGGCGATGACGGTGAGGGAGCGGACGATCTCGTCGACGCCCCGGGGACCGCAGATGGTGAGGGGATCCGTGTGTCCCTCGTTGCCCATGGAGAGGAGCAGGCCGGGGAGTCCGCTGCAGTGGTCGGCGTGGAAGTGGGTCAAGAGGATCGCTTCGATCTTCCCGAGGGAGAATCCGGCCTTTTTGACGGCGAGCTGGGTCCCTTCGCCGCAGTCGATGAGGAGCCCGCGTCCCTCGTAGCGCATATAGCAGCAGCTGAGGAAGCGGTCGAGGCGGGGAACGGTTCCGCCGGTTCCGGGCAGGCAAACGTCTAGCATAAGTTTTCCTTTCAGGGAACGAGAGAGGGAGAAAGTGGCTAGTAGAAAGTGGCTAGTGGTTAGTAGAACGAGTGAGTGAGGAGTGAGGAGTTAGGAGTGAATTAGGAATTAGGAATGAGAAGCGAAATTCAGAATTCAGAATGATGAATTAAGAATTGTTTCACGTGAAACATCATCCCGATCGACGCACATTGTCCCCTTTCCATGCGCGACTGAATCACTGCCGTGAGGCCGCAGGATTTATCCTGCGCATGTTTCGGCTGCACGTGGAAGACCGCGCGGGGATCGCTTCATGTTCCGGCCCGTCAAATCCGCACCCGTTTCAGGCGCGCGGGGATCGGTTCAGGCTCTGGCTGAAAGACCGCGCGTCCTGTGTCCAATCCTTTTCCATACCATAAAAAACATAAATCACGGACGGCACGAAATCCCGGAACAGACAGGCTTCATATCCGAAACCGTCTCTCACTCAAGCTCCGAAAAATCCTTGATGAGCTTATCCAGCATCTTGTTGGCGACTTTTTCGTGCTTGGCGAAGGAGGAGGCGAAATCGGTGGATCCCTTCGCGGCCAGCTCCTGGAAAATGTTCCCGATCCCGAGCTGGGAGAAGAACCGGCCGATGTCGTAGACCCGGTACGCCAGGGCGATGTCCAGCATTTCGGAGGACTCGTTGTCCCGGGCGTACTTCCGCGTCAGGGCGATGTCGTAGTAGGCCGGGGTGACCTGGATGTAGGACTGGATCGCCATGCCCTCGAGCACGGAGCAGATCATCCCGATATCCCCGGTGCTCTTCGGGACGCAGGCGGTGGAGGCGATGGCGTTGCAGTAGGTGTAGTACTTCTCCTGCATCTCGTCGTACTTCGGGATGGGCAGGACGCCGAACTCCGTCTCCATGTCGCGGACGTTCACGATGTAGCTGAGGACTTCGCCGTAGAACAGCACGCGGTCCTCCATGAACATCGCCTTGCCGGTCGCCACGTTGGAGGGGATCCGGGTGATGTTGTCCGCCGAGACGATCCGCACCACCTTTTCGAGGGCGGCGACCGTCTTGTCCATGTCCACGTCGATGATCGGCTTCCCGTCTGTGTCGTAGCTCACGAGGGTCAGGCCGGAGCCGTAGAAGAAGGTGCAGGGGCCCTCGCCCGTGGTGACGTAGCCGTAGCGGTCCGCGTCGGTGTAGGATCCGTCGCCGTCCAGATCGGTGGTGACGTTCATGCACATCTCGCGGAAATTGTCGATGGTCCACCTGCCCTCCCGCACCAGGTCGTAGGGCACGTCCAGACCCACGTCGGCGATCAGCTTCTTGTTGAAGAGCTGGATGTAGGTCACGTCGTTGTCGAGGTAGTTGATGTCGCCGTTCATGAAGAAGACCCGGCCCTCGATCTGCATCGCCAGGGTCCCCTGATCCCACCAGGCGTCGGTGAGGTTCAGCCCGTCGAGCTTCATGTAGTCCAGAAGGAAGCCCTGCTGCGCGAGGGAGGCGGCCGTCGCCATGTTCGGGAAGGCGATCTTGTAGGCTCCGTCGCCCGAGGTCACGGCCTGCCGGACGATGGAGTTCACGTCCCCGGCCGTCAGGGCGATATTGCAGTTGAACCGGTCGTTCACCGACATGTTCCGGTTGAACACCGCGTCGTTCACCACGTCCCCCGTGAGTTCTTCGACCCAGATCTCTTTTTCGGAGTTGCCGGTGGCGGCCTGGGCGGGGATGGTGAAGTCCGCGCCTTCGTAATCCGCGGGGGCGATTGCGTCGTATTTTTCCCGGGCGTAGGCGTAGGGATCGGCGTCCTGTTCGGGTTCGGCGGCGGAGGGATCCGCGTTTACGGGAGTTTCGGCCGGGGTGTCCGCATCCTTCCCGCCGGAGGAATCCGCGCAGGCGCACACGGCCGGCAGAAGCAGGCACAGCAGAAGCGCGAGCGTCAAAAACTTCTTCGTTTTCATGGGTCGGATCTCCTTTTCAATGGTCGGTTGATTTAAGTCTTTTATATCACAATTTCAGGGAAATGTCAAGGGAAAGATTGGGCGGGGGGGAGAGCGGACGGCCCGTTTCACGTGAAACATCCCCCGTCCCTTCCCGATCCTTCGCCCGGGTTTTTGCCGGCTGAACTCCCCGAGGTTTTCTTCCGTATGCTCTTGCATTTTCCGGGATTTCGTCGTATAATAGACACATCCTGCTTTATAATGAGGGAATTATGTCAAAACCCATGAGATCCCGTCTCTTCGCCGCGCTGCTTCTCGCTCTGGCATTCGGTCTGCTCGCTCCCCGGGCGGCCGCGGACATCGCGAAGGACGGAAAGATCGTCATCGTCGTCGACCCCGGGCACGGCGGCATCGACGGAGGCACCGACGCGGGCGTCCGCACCGAGAAGGAAAACAATCTCGTGATCGCGAAGGCCCTCAAGACCATCCTCGAAAAAGACGGCCGCTTCACCGTCATCCTCACCCGCGACACCGACGTCTACCTCACCTACCTCGAACGCTCCCTGATCGCAAAGGAAAACAACGCCGATCTGTTTTTCTCCCTGCACTGCAATTCCTCCCCCGAGTCCTACCCCAACGGGAACATGGCCTACATCTCGGTGATCGACCGGTTTGCCGCGGAGGATCTGGCGGGGATGGTGCTGGACAATATTTCCGCCTCCGTTTCCATCCGCCGCGGGAGAGTCGAAGCCCGGGAGGACACCGGCGGCTCCCTCGGCCCCTACTACTGGAACGAGGAACGCCAGTGGGACATGCCCGGCGAGGCCAAGCTCGGCAAGATCAGCGACTACTATTCCGTCATCACCTTCTCTTCGAAATTCGGCATCCCCTCCATGATCATCGAGCACGGCTACTGCTCCAACCCCGGCGACGACGCGGTCCTCTCGAATGACGCCAGCGACTGGGCCATCGCCGACGCGGAAGCGAAAGCCCTGATCCAGTATTACACCGGCCACGAGCACGACTTCGGCGAGCCCGAGACCGACTATCCCTCCTCCTGCATGTGGGCCGGGACCTCCTCCGCCCGCTGTAAGATCTGCGGCGCGAAATCCGGAACGACCGCCCTCCCCGCGGCTCCGGAGAACCACTACTGGCGCACCCTCGAATACACGCCCCCCACCTGCACCGGCGAGGGCTATATCAAAAAGATCTGCCAGATCGAGAACAACCTCAGCCAGCAGAAATTCGGCAACACCGTCGAACCGGTGGAGGAGATCCTTCCGCCCACCGGCCACGACTTCAAGATCATCGACGAGACTCCCGCGGGTCACGGACAGGACGGGCACTACTTCAAGCGGTGCTCCGTCTGCGGCTACGAGGAGGAGGAGAGCATCCCCGGCGAGCCCCACGACTACCGGACCACGGAGGAGACCCTCCCCACCTGCACCGCCCCCGGCCGCCGCGTCACCCGCTGCGTGATCTGCGGGGACATCGTCACGGAAAACCTCCCCGCCGCGGGACATCAGTACGAACTGCGGAAATCGGTCCCCGCCACCCCCACGGAGGACGGCTACGAGATCTGGGTCTGCCCGGTCTGCGGGGACGAGAAGCGGGAAATCCTCTCGGTCTGCCCCCACGAATTCGACGTCACGGAGATCGCCCCCACCTGCGAGGAGGCAGGACGCCGCACCATGACCTGCCGCCTCTGCGGGTACGTGAAGATCGAGGAGCTCCCCGCCCTCGGCCACGACTACGAGGAACAGATGGCGGTGGATCCCACCTGCACGGAGGAGGGCTTCTTCCGCGGGAAATGTCGGGTCTGCGGGGACGTGGCCTCGGAGCGGATCCCCCCTGCCGGTCACCACTTCGTCGACACGGAGGACGGACGCCGGGTCTGCTCGATCTGCGGAGCCCCCGACCCCGAATCGGCGGAACGCTCCTTCTCGAAGGCCCTGAAATCCCCCGCCTTCATCGCCATCACGGTGGTGGTCGTCGTCCAGTTCGCCACCGCCGCTGTCCTCCTCGTCCGGCACACCCAGGCGATGAAAAAACACAAAGCCAAGTATAGATTTTAGTTGGAAGTGGCTAGTGGTTAGTAGAAGACGAGTTAGGAGTTAGGAGTTAGGAGTGAATGAGGAATTGTTTCACGTGAAACATCATTCCGGAAGTCCTTGCTTTGTCCCTCTTCCAATGCGCGCCTGAATCTCCGCCGGAGGCCGCGGGCTTGTCCCGCGCACGGGTTCAGCTGCGCGTCGGCGATCAAGCCGGGTTGGCTCCATGTTCCGGCTCGTCAAATCTGCAATCCGTTCAGCCGCGCGGGGATCGGCTCATATTCCGGCTGAACTCCGCGCGTCCTGCGCCCACTCCTTTTCCAAAAAATAAATACCGTCGATCCCCGCCGGACGATATTCCGGTACTGGAGCACAGACAAACCATACAAATCCCCGCCGGACCATATTCCGACACAGGGATCATAAACAAACAAAAAACAAATCCGCGCCGGTACTTCGTTCCGATGCGGACATTCATTTTCCGAACAAATACAGGAAATCCTATGAAAGACTTTGACGTTATCGTCGCGGGGGCGGGCCACGCGGGGATCGAAGCGGCTCTGGCCTGCGCGCGGACCGGGATGAAAACCGCCCTCATCACCCTCTCCCTCGACGCCGTGGCGAATATGCCCTGCAATCCCTCCGTCGGCGGGACCGGCAAGGGGCACCTCGTCTTCGAGATCGACGCGATGGGGGGCGAAATGGGCTTCGCGGCGGACTGCGTCACCCTCCAGTCCCGGACCCTCAACGAGAGCAAGGGCGCGGCCGTCCGGTCGAAGCGGATCCAGGCAGACCGGAAAAAATATTCCGCCCTCGTGAAAAAGACCCTCGAGGACACCCCGCATCTGCGCCTCATCCAGGGCGAGGTCACGGGGATCCTCACCGAGCGGGAAAGGGACGCCGCGGGGAATGAGATTTTCCGCCTCGCCGGAGTTCAGACCGCCCCCTGGGGGGAGATCTCCTGCCGGGCCGCGATCCTCTCCACCGGGACCTACCTCGGCGGCGTCACCCACGTCGGGGAAGTGCGGCGCAGCGCGGGTCCGGACGGCTCCCTCCCCTCCTCCGGCCTCACCGAAAGCCTCGGGGAACGGGGGATCGGGATGCTCCGCTTCAAGACCGGCACTCCCCCCCGCATCCACCGCCGCAGCATCGACTTTTCCCGGCTCGAAGTGCAGGAGGGCGAGGAATGGATCACCCCCTTCTCCTCCCGCACCGACCCCGCCGTCCTCAATTCCATCCGCCAGATCCCCTGCCACGTGGTCTACACCAACGCCGAGACCCACCGGGTGATCCGGGAGAATCTCGGCCGCTCCCCCCTCTATTCCGGACAGATCCACGGCGTCGGACCCCGGTACTGCCCCTCCATCGAGGACAAGGTCGTGCGCTTCGCGGACAAGGAGCGGCACCAGCTTTTCGTGGAGCCGATGGGGGAGAACTGCGAGGAGATGTACCTCCAGGGCTTTTCCTCCTCCCTCCCCGCCGACGTCCAGCTCCTGATGCTCCACACCCTCCCGGGATTCGAAAACGCGGAGATCATGCGGCCCGCCTACGCCATCGAATACGACTGCGCGGACCCTTTGGAACTCTCCCCCACCCTCGAATTCAAGCGGATCCGGGGGCTGTACGGCGCGGGGCAGTTCAACGGGACCTCCGGGTACGAGGAGGCGGCGGCCCAGGGACTTCTCGCCGGAATGAACGCCTCCCTCGCCCTCCGCGGGATGGAACAGATCGTCCTGCCCCGGTCCTCCTCCTATCTCGGGACCCTCGTGGACGACCTCGTCACCAAGGGCACGAACGAACCCTACCGCATCATGACCGGCCGGAGCGAATACCGGCTCCTGATCCGCCAGGACAACGCGGAAGAGCGGCTCGCGGGCTACGGGCGGTACGCGGGACTTCTCTCCGAAGAGCGGTACGAAGAGACCCTCGAGCGGACCCGGCGGGTGAAGGAGGAGGTAGAGCGGCTGAAACACGCGAATCTCGGCCCGTCCTCCGGGGTCAACACCCTGCTGGAAGCCCGGGGCACGACGCCTCTTTCGAGCGGGACCACCGCCGCGGAGCTTGTGCGCCGTCCCCAGCTGGACTATGCATCCCTCGCGCCCTACGATCCGGGAAGACCGGCGGACCTGCCCCGGGATCTCTGCCTCCGGGTGCAGACGGAGATCAAATACGAGGGCTATCTGCGCCGGGAAGAGGAGGAGGCCGCCCGTCAGGCGAAAGCGGACAGCGCGAAACTGCCCCCCGACGCGGACTATCTCTCCATCCGGGGCCTGCGGGCCGAAGCCGCCCAGAAGCTCGACCGGGTGAAGCCCCTCACCGTCGGTCAGGCCGCGCGGATCTCCGGGGTCAACCCGGCGGACGTGACGGTTTTGCTGATCTGGCTGCAGACGAGGAAGAAGAGTTAGGAGTGGCTAGAGGCTAGTGGCTAGTAGGAGCGAGTGAGGAGTTAGGAGTGGCTAGTAGACCGTCCGCGCGAACATCTGTTCCTTGTTCTGCGCTCCGGAGACTGACGGAAAAGAAAACCAAAAATCGTTCGGATTGACCGTAGAGATCAGTTCGGACGATTTTGTTTCACGTGAAACATGGGTTGGAGGATGCTGTATCGCAGATTTTTTCAACAATTCACACTTTTCTCTCACAGAAAGCCGAAAAAGAAAAGGCCCCTCTCTCCTCAACCGAAGAGAGAAAAGCCAATCCCCCGGCAGTGCTTGAGGACGGTCATTCACTCCTAACTCCTAACTCCTCACTCCTCATTCCTCACTCTCTCCGTCTGCGCCCACGCTCTCCGTCCGTCCCGGTCGATCACTTCGACCCGCACGAAGGTCTCACGGCCGGTGAGGGCGAATTCCCCGCGGGTGAGGGGCGTTCCCGGATCCTTCGCGCTGTCCGAGCGGTGGCCGGTCCAGACGGCGTCGGTGTGGTAGACGATGGCCGCGGCGCGATCCTCTTCGGGCACGTCCACCCGGATCTTCGCGGGCTTTCCGTCGTCCCCCCCGAGGAGGGTCACTTCCGGCCGCGGGCCTTGGGAGGAGTAGAAATCCCCCTTCCGGATCGCGGCGAGGAGGGCGTCGGGGGAGCATTCGTCCGCCCGGACCCAGATATAGCTGCGGCATTCGTCTCCGTCGTACCAGTGGGCGTCGTCCACCGCGGCGGTCTTCCAGAAGATCCCCCGGGCCGCCAGCAGATCCACGGTCAGGGACGAGTCGGGACGGCAGTTGCGGGGCAGATCGGAGGTCGAATTGAAGATCTCCGTGTAATCCGCGTCCGTGAAGGGCAGAAGCTGGTCCACCGTGTTCATCGACCAGGCCGGGTGCGCCAGATCCGCCAGTCCCCCCGCCTCATGGATCTTGTCGATGCAGGTGCGGGGCCCGTCCTGCCGCGTGACGCCGGGATCGCCCCCGCATCCGACGGCGACGACGTGAAAGATCCCCTCCCGCACGTCCCGGCCGAAGTCGTATTCCGCCCCGGAGAGCAGAAGCAGGCCGTCCGCGGTCCTCCGGGTGTCCGAGAGCTTCCAGTGGTCGGTGAAGGAGAGGAAGTCGTATCCCCGGGAGCGGTAGAGCGCGGCGCAGTCTTCGGGGGAGATCCGCCCGTCGGAGCGTGATGTGTGGGTGTGCAGGTTCCCCTTGAACCAGCGCCCGCCGTGTGTGTCGATGTACATGGGTGTCTTCTGATCTCCTGTTTTTCTATTTCTTCTTCCTGCTCTTCGCCATCCAGATCCAGAACAGGATCTTTTTGCGCAGGAAGAAACCGATGAAAATGAGGGTCGCGACGACGAGGAACGCGATCACCTCGCCCCAGGGACGCTCCGCCGCCCAGGCCAGTCCAGCGAGCTTGCATCCCGCGTAGACATAGCACATGACGGCGAAGGCCAGCGCATAGGGCCAGAGTTTCCAGAGTTCCCCGTAAGCGGAAGGCGTGAATTTACCGGGATCCGGCGCGTCGTTCTGCCATTTTTTGTTTGCCATGATCGGACTCCCTGTTTTAGTTGTTAGTTGGAAGTAGTTAGTGGTTAGTAGAACGAGTGAGGAGCGGGGAGTGAAATTCAGAATTCAGATTTTGTTTCACGTGAAACAAAGGAAAACGGTTCTACTGGCTGCTAACCACTAACCACTAGCCGCTCCCATCTCCCAGCTCCTCACTCAACATCCAGCCCCACGAGCTCCTTTGCCGCGTCCTCGCCGAGGGGGAGGAAGGGTTCGCGGCATTCGCCGTAATCGAAGCCTTTCAGTTTGAGGAGCATCTTGCACCCCGGCAGGACTCCCACTTTGATGAGGGCGGCGATCACTTCGTTGGCCTTCGCCTGCTCCGCGAGGGCCGTCTTCATGTCCCCGGCCAGATAGGCGCTGTAGATCTTCAGCATCCGCTTCGGCTGGTTGTTGTAGGTGGAGCCGATCCCCCCGTCCGCGCCCGCCGCCAGACCCGAGAGGAGCATTTCGTCGGATCCGTTGTATAACACCTTGTCCGGGAAGGCCGCGCGGATCCGCTCCAGCTGGAAGAAATCGGAGGAGGTGAACTTCATCCCCCCGACGTTCGGGATGGAGAGGATCTCCGAAAGCTGGGCCGTGGAGAGCGTGGTCCCGGTCAGCGCGGGGATGTTGTAGATGATCACCGGCAGGGAAGTCTCCGCCGCCAGCCGTTCGTAGTAGTGCTTCACCTCGCGGAATCCGTACTTGTAGTACAGCGGCGTCACCGAGGAGAGCGCGTGAGCCCCCGCCTTTTCCGCGTGGCGCGCCAGTTCGAGGGATCCGGCGGTGGAGGTGGTCCCGATGTGGGCGATCACCGAGATCCGGTCCCCCACGGCGCCGATCACCGTTTCGAGCAGGGTCTTCCGCTCCGCCTCGGTCATGAGGATCATTTCGCCGCTGGATCCGCCGACATAGAGCCCGTGGACCCCCGCGTCCGCGAGCCTCTTCGCATGGGCCGCGACCTTCGCCGTATCGACGCCCCGCCCGTCAAAAGCCGTCAGCATGGCAGGGAAAATACCGGTGAGACGTGAGTTTTTCATAAGTGCCTCCGAAGGAGTGGGAATGAGGAGTGAGGAGTTAGGAGTGGCTAGTGGTTAGTAGGCCGAGTAGACCGTCAGCGTGAATTCAGAATTCAGAATGAAGAATTAAGAATTGTTCCACGTGAAACATCGGCCAATTCCTCATTCCCAATTCGCCCTCTACTAATTGCTAACCACTAGCCGCTGACATCTGCTCACAGGTCGATTTCGACTTCGTGTCCGCAAGCATTAGAGCGGATGATCCCGTCGATGATCGCCTGGTTGTAGATGATCTGGGAGGTCGGGATGGGCGCGGGACCGCCGGTCAGGCAGGCGTCGACGAACGCGCGGATCTTCGACTCGAACATGCCCATCTTCACGTTGTTCCCCTCCACCGGAATGGGAGTCGCCACCTGCTTGCCGTCCTTGTCGTCCTTGTAGAGGATCAGATCCCCCGCCGCGCCGTCCCAGCAGCAGCCCACGGGAGCCTTGACCTTGAGTCCGGCCTCCGTGCCGAAGAACAGCGAATCGCCCGTGGTGTCCATGTTCATCGCCCAGGACGCCCGGTAGTCGATCACGATGTCGCCCTCGCAGCGGATCATCGCCACGGCGAAGTCGTCGTCCACGGTGAAGCGGGAGGCTTCGGCGTATTTCTTCGGGTTCTTGCCGAAGTGGGCGAACTGCTTCGCGGAGACCGTCAGGGGCTTCGGATAGCCGATGGAGTTCAGGGCGAAGTCCAGTCCGTAGCAGCCGATATCGCCGACCGCGCCCACCGCCGCCTTGTCCTTCTCGATGAAGGTGCGGCCCGGGATCCCCTTCACGCGCCCGCCGCCGACCACGACGTAGTAGATCTGGCCGAGGACGCCGGAGTCGACGATCTCCTTGACCTTCTTCACGTTCGCGCCGTACCGGGGCTGGAATCCGACGGTGACGAACTTACCGGTCGCCTTTTCCACCGCGCGGATGGCCTTCGCCTCGTCGAGGGTGACGCACATCGGCTTTTCCAGCATGACGTTCTTGCCGGAGGTCAGGGCGCAGATCGTCGGACCCGCGTGCTGGGAGTTGTAGGTGCAGATCGAGACCGCGTCGATGTCCTTGCGGGCGCAGAGCTCCTCGTGGGTCTCGTAGGCCTCGGCTCCCTTCCATCCGAATTCGTCGAGGAATTTCCGGGCCTTCCCCGGGATGATGTCCGCCCCGGCGACGATCTCCACGTCCTCGAACTGCTTGTAGGCGTTCGCGTGGGCATGTGCGATCCCGCCCGTTCCGATGATGCCGACTCTCAGTTTCTTTTTCGCTGCCATGTTCGTTCTCCTTTATAGGGAAAAATTATTTTTTATGGAAAATGAGGAATGAGGCGTGAGGAGTTAGGAGTGGCTAGCGGCTGGTGGCTAGTAGAACCGTTCTCCGTTGTTTCACGTGAAACTATCGTGATTTCGTTCTGTTTTTCCTGAAACGATTCTTCATTCAGGCCGAAATCCGTCCGTCGCCGCTTTTCGTTGTCATTCTGAGGAGCCTGCGACGAAGAATCTCCGCACATGGAGGATGGGT
>Ga0310695_10004928_pt1 | contig 23970 bp, 26 predicted proteins | sample RumenRJG_04DNA_FD_203882 | JGI IMG/M metagenome (GOLD analysis project Ga0310695, IMG submission 203882) | Bovine rumen microbial communities from Lethbridge, Alberta, Canada - RJG_04 (v2) (version 2) | ecosystem: Host-associated > Mammals > Digestive system > Stomach > Rumen | place: Canada...
TGATGGAAGCTTCAATAAGAGATAATCCGAAATATATCATACTATGCGATAATAAACCTGTTGGGTGCGTTTCCTGTAAAATGCAGGAAATGAGAGTGTATGAGATCACTTGCCTGTGCATTGTTCCTGAGTATCAGGGAAAAGGAATAGGTACACAAGCGGTTAGGTTCGTAAAGACTCTTTATGAGGATTGGGAGAAGATAACTTTAGTAACACCTGTGGACAAGAAAGAAAATGTTAAGTTCTATACTGAAAAATGCGGATTCCGTATAGTATCTACCGAAACAGACGGTAATGTTGAGCTTGCTCGGTTCGTTCTGGAAAAGCAGATATTAACAGCAGAATAAAACACAATGCCCCTGAGCGTTAATTGAAACGTTCAGGGGCAAAACTTGTTTTACTCACTCACAACAGGTATCCATATCTGGCTCTTGTAGTCGGGAGACAGCATATCTCCGTCGGGGTAAGCCTCGATGTCCATTTCGTAGGTGGGAGTGTAGTCCGATGTGGGGAAGAACTCAGCGCAAAGCTCGTGCCAGAGCTGCTGTATAGCCTCGGGCATGGGACCTGTACACTCAGCAACTACCCACGTCCTTGCAGGGATAGTATTCACACGGAAGCCCTCGGGAGCGACTGTATCGGGAGCACATTCCACGGCGATACCGTAGTCGAAGGTCTCGGCGTCTGTGAGACCGTTGCCGTAGCAGGTACCGTAGATAAAAGTGCTGTCCGACGCGTGTTCAAGCAGAGTTGTGATAGTGCCGTCGGACTTGGCTCTGCCCCAGAATTCGGGGATAGTGTTCTTGTTCTGCTCGCCCACAACGGTGTGCTGCTCCACCTTTTCAAGCACTGTGAATGCGCCCTTTTTAACGATGTTATAATTCATGGAATTACCGCCTTTCAAAATGATCTGCACCTTGAAACGGGAAAATGAACGGAGCCTGCCGCCCTCGCGCTTTGCCTCAGTGGGCGTTACGCCGTGGAAGCGAGTGAACGCTCTTGTGAAGCTCTCAGGCGACTCATAGCCGTATTTCAGTGCTGTGTCGATGACCTTTGCGTCCGTTTTCATCAGCTCACTGCCGGCAAGTGTGAGCCGCCTGCTGCGGATGTATTCGCCTACGGTGATACCGCACAGTATACCGAATATCTTCTGGAAATAGTAGGGCGAGCAAGCCGCCTGACTTGCGACCTCCGCCATATCAAGCTCGTCGGTGATGTGCGCTTCGATGTAGTCGATGGCTTTCTGAATACCTGTGGCTAAGTTCATTGGTTTTCCCTCCTTTAGTGTGATTTCATTATAACATTGTGAGAGTTTGCTGTCCTGATATTTTGTGGCTTGTTGTGTCAGGCGAATTTATAGTGGTTTATCCCGCAAGTGAACAGGACAGTATCTCACCGGTGCTTTTGGCTTCAATCACGATCTCATGGTCAGTGAACAAGCCGTCAGCAGGTATCCTGAATGTTATCTCGCCATTGTTTGTAATGAGTATTTCAAAAACAGCAATCTCTTTTATGAATTCTTCTTTTGGCATTGGCGGAACATTGTCCTCTTTGCCGTCGCCCCATATCTCGACCATGCCGTTTTCGTCCATAAATTCAGCCGCGGCACACTCCTTGACCTTTCTGTCCCATTCCTCCATATTTTCGTAAAGCATATGGAACACGGCGAGTGATTTTTCAATGGTTGGGTTCTCGCTTGGGTATTCATCAATATCAAGCAAAATGTCACAATCATAATTGTGCCATTTCACTGTGCCTTTGTACTCTGAAACGTCGTCTGCATCGGTAAAATCACAGTATTTGTCGTGAATGACTTTGAGCTCTCTTTCAGGCTTTTTACTGCCGAATAATTTCGATAAAAATGACATATTACACCTCGTTTTTCTTAAAATCCAGCCTCACAAGTGCCTTGCCGTTGGGGAGCGGTTCGGACTTCTGCAATATCAGCGAGTAGCCTATCTTGTTCATGGCAGCCGTGAGAGCCTTTTCCTCCATTTGGTGATGTACCTCGTCAAGCCTGTCGAAGGCTCGCAGATACGGCGACTCCGACACCCATTGCTCCTCGTCGGTGTTTATCTGTATCACGCAGGAAACGTACTGTGGAGCGGTCTGCAAAACAGCTCGCTGAAACGCTCCGTAGCCGATGTACTCGATAAGCAGGTTCGCTATCAGAAGCTGTGCCTGCGGGAGCTTCTCTGCCTCGCTTATAAGGTCAAGTTGCAGGCATTTCAGAACTCCCGAAAGCTGAGTATATCGCTGAGATACCGCATGGAGATAGTCCGCATTGATGTCCACACCGTAGACTCTGCGGAACTTGTCGGTGCCGATGTGTTCAAGTCCGTTTCCGCCTGCAACTCCCAGAACTGCGGCAGTCTCCACAGGGTAGGCGGAGAACTGCTCCTTCATTATGGAATCGAGAGCCTGAAGCTGCCGCACAGAATCAAGGCTCATGTGCTTTTCATAGTCGTCAAGGCTTATTTCTTCCCATGGGTTGCTCATATGCCGCACCTTTCCAAATCGTATTCATCATCTATCAGAAAATAATCGAATCCGTACCTGATACAGCCGCGGAGATATTCCTGATTGTCCTGTATTATATCCTTAATACTGAGGTCATTGGAGAGCCTTTTCTCGATAGCGTTCCCGAAGCTGACAATGTCACTGAAATGGCTGGTTATGTAGCTTTCACTCATAACAAGGCAGATGTATTTTATCTGCGACAGATAGTCGGCGTCAAAGCTGTTCTTCCAATCAAAGGGAATATAGCAGCCCTCGATTATGAGATCCTGTTCGTTCTCAACGGCAGTCTTTATCATCTCTTTCAGGATATTCCAGAGGTATGCCGTCAGCTTGTCATCGTCATAGGGAGTGAGCTCGGTCTGACCGCTTCTTATAAGTCCCATTTTCAGGTGGTCGATAGATAGGTAAGGGTACTTGTATTTTTCAAGCAGTTTCTGTGCAAGCAGCGTTTTCCCTGTATGCGAAGCACCTGTTATCAGTATTATCATAGTAGCCGCGGCTCCTTTCCGATAGTTTCCATAATTATATCATATTTGGGGGTGTTTTTCAATAAAAAACAGCTCCTGTCCGTGTGGATGGGAGCTGTTGTCAGTTAGCGCAAAATATGCGACAACTCATTTTAGCAGGAACTGTTGCGTTTTTTGCAACGGTTCATTTTTCAGTTGTTGCAAATAATACAACAACTCATAGTAATGTGCAGAAAATGTACATTGCTATTTTTATAATATACCTATGGTTTACTTGATTTTTCCAAAAAGCTATGTTATAATACAGGTAAAGTCAGAACAGGAACGGTCGGAAGCGACCTCTGTAAAAAGAATTATTACGAAAGGAGTTACCCGAAATGAGACAGTTTACTATGGTATATCTGTATAGCGAACACTATGAGGAAAGTTTCTATCACGAGAGTGAAGAGGCTCTATTTGTGCTGCATACAGATAAACGTAGTGGATAGTCATTTCGGAGAGCACTTTCTTTGTGTTGTAATCCGTACAAATGATAAACACCGTCTGTATGTAAGCAGGCGGTGTTTTTGTTTTCATAATACAAGGAAAGGAGTTGCTCACGATGCCGATAATCGACGTAAAGGCAACAGGTAATAATATCAAGAATATCATCAAATCCAAAGGTTTCAAAATATCTGATGTGCAGGCTCGCTGCGGTTTCAATACTCCGCAGGCTATATTCAAGTGGATGCGCGGAGACGCTGTTCCTACTATTGATAATCTGATAATACTTGCGGATATGTTTGATGTGCCGATAGATAAAATAATAATCGTCACTCGTGTCTGAGTGGCGAAATATGGCGGATTCGTCTAATAGGTCAGGACAAGAGGCTTTCAATCTCTAAATAGTGGGTTCGATCCCCCTATCCGTCACCAGGTAGTCGTCGTCTAATGGAAGGACATCAGATTGTGGCTCTGAGAATAAGAGTTCGATTCTCTTCGATTACCCCACATGGGCAAGTGTGCATAGTGGCGATTGCAGCGGACTGTAAATCCGTGACTTTGATACACCGTAGGTTCGACTCCTACCTTGCCCACCAATATGGCGGATTCGTCTAACAGGTCAGGACGAGAGGCTCTCAACCTCTAAATGTCGGGTTCGAACCCCGCATCCGTCACCAATGGTCGCATAAGCCTAACTGGTAAGGCAGCAGTTTGCTAAACTGTGAGTAATCGGGATATTCCGATGTCTGAGTTCAAGTCTCAGTACGACCGCCAAAAGCATTGTGCAGAAAATGTACATTACTATGAGTTGTTGTATTATTTGCAACAACTGAAAAATGAACCGTTGCAAAAAACGCAACAGTTCCTGTTAAAACGAGTTGTCGCATATTTTGCGATAACTGAAAGCAGCTCCCGTCCAGATAGAGACAGGAGCTGTTTTTTATTGAAAAACTCCCCCAAATATGATATAATTATGGAAACTATCAATTAAAGGAGAAATGTATCATGAAAAATATTATTCAAGAAGTAAAAGATGAGTTTGAAGACCTGAAAAACATTTCTTCTATGTTAGAGAAAAAAACAGACTTTGATGCTCCGTGTTCGTCTGGAAAAATTGAAGAATGGGAAAAAACTAATGGTGTAAAAATACCTGAGATGTATAAAAGCTGGTTATTGCTCACTTCATACGCAAGGATCATGGATGGCGGAATAGAGCTGTTTTTTCCTGAAATAAGCACTCCTGATAAAGAAGATGTATATATCGGGAGCCTTGGGTATGGCAGTGACAGTTTGTATTTTTCAAAAATTACAGGAGCATTTTATGCAATCGGCGATGACAGAGAAGAATATGAAGATTTTCTTGATTTTCTTACATATGTTCATGTAACTTTGGAAAATGAAGCCGAAGAGGAATACAGCGAAGAATGGCTGGAAATATATGACGAGAAGTTCGGGAATGAGTAAAATCATATCCACTTCTATTGCCGCGAACTCTACTTAACGAGGTGAATCCTATGCCAAACCCATGGGAAGAAATAAGTCTTGACGACTACGAAAAGCACATGAGCCTTGATTCTGTACGGCAGCTTCAGGCGCTCGATTCCATAATGAAGGAGCAGTTCTCCGCCTACCCTGTGGAGACTGCCGCAGTTCTGGGAATTGCAGGCGGAAACGGACTTGAACACATTGACACCGACAAGTTCCGCAGGGTCTACGGTGTGGACATCAATGCGGACTATCTCAGCGCGGTATCTCAGCGATATACTCAGCTTTCGGGAGTTCTGGAGTGCCTGCACATTGACCTTATAAGCGAGGCAGAGAAGCTCCCGCATGCACAGCTTCTGATAGCGAACCTGCTTATCGAGTACATCGGCTACGGAGCGTTCCAGCGAGCCGTTTTGCAGACCGCTCCCCGGTACGTTTCCTGCGTGATACAGATAAACACGGACGAGGAGCAGTGGGTGTCGGAGTCGCCGTACCTGCGAGCTTTCGACAGGCTTGACGAGGTTCATCACCAAATGGAGGAAAAGGCTCTCACGGCTACTATGAACAAGATAGGCTACTCGCTGATTTTGCAGGAGTCATATCCGCTGCCTAATGGCAAGGCACTGGTGAGGTTGGATTTTGTGAGAATTAAGCTACTGCAAAAAACTAAAAAATATTGAAAAAATGCACTGAATATGTTATAATTTATATAATAATGATTGCATTTTTCAGTGCATCAATCAAGGAGTAAGTTATGGGATTATTTGATAAACTACGCGAACCAATTGTTCTAAAAGAAGACAGCTGTGCAAAAGAACAAATTGCACAGTTAAACTCCGTTTTACAAACCGCTCCCTCAGAAATGTCATCTCAAATAGAACAGGATATTCGATTATTGCAATACGGAATATACGGTGAGGACGCACTAATGTTTGAGCTAAAAAACAGTCATATGCCTATGTATATCATGCATGATCTGTTTTTTGAAATGAACGGTTTGACAACGCAAATTGATTTTCTTATTATAACCCGAAAACTCGTAATTGTTTTAGAATGTAAGAACCTTTATGGTAATATTACAATCGATAATAACGGGAATTTTACCAGAACAATACAGTTAGGAACACGTTATAATAAGCAGGGAATTTACAGCCCAATCACGCAAAACCAACGTCATATAGATATGATACGTGAACTTCGCAGGGCTTCAAAATCGCTGCTCGCACGAACATTTTTTGATAAAAATTTCGACTCCAATTACAAATCAATAGTAGTCCTTGCCAACCCAAAATCTATATTGAATATGCAGTATGCTCCAAAAGATATAAAAGAAAAAGTCGTTAAAGTAGACGGACTTATTAACTACATTAAAAAACTTCACGATATATGTAATAATGGCAATATGTCAGATAAAGAAATGAAGGAGCTTGCTGATTTCTTCCTTGAAAAAAGTGTTACTAACAAACAGGATTACACTGAAAAATACAGAAACGCTGCTTCTGCTCATATTGCTGAGATTGCCTCTGCTTCAAAAGAACCAATATCTGATGTTCCAGTATCGAATACAGCTATCGAAATTACCGCTAATATTGAAGAAACTCCTGTTTATAAGGCTCTGAAAAATTATCGTTACACAAAAAGCAAGGAGGAAGGTGTCAAGGCTTATTTTATTTATAATAACGCTCAACTTGAAGAAATAATAAGAACATCTCCTAAAACTTTAAGCGAACTGAAAAAAGTTAATGGCTTCGGAGATATTAAATGTCAAAAATATGGCAATGACATTCTTAAGATCATCTCAGATAATACAAATTCATAATCCCTCAAGAATAACAATCACCTGACACCAAAAGCCACAAAATACCAGTGCCCTGCCGAATGGAAAGGCACTGGTGAGATTAGATTTTGAGAGGAAAGAGTGACAATATGATATACGGAGCATATATTGACGACAATAAACCAATAGACGAGATAATAAAAGCTATCGGCGATATATATGACCAATACAACTGGCTTATCACAGATCAGCAAATATTCAGTGATAAGTATGAAGGTCTTTTTGCAAATAAAGATTATGTCTGGCTTACAGGTAAAGAGTTCCGTAAGATAGCAGAAAGCAATGATCTGTATGCAATTTGGTGTGTTGCCTCCGCATTTCCACAAAATATCACTCTTGAAGAAATACTAAAATATGAACTGCCTTATGCTGACGGAAATGCAGACTTCTGTGTCGATGATGTAAAACTACAAACGCCGTTAAGCGAATTGGAAATAGTGATTTTCGACGGGTGCTCATGCTTTATTCTATCTAAACACAAAGCTCACAGAGACTTGTTTCTTGAGAATATTAACGGATCTTATGACCTTATCGAAAATAATAGAAAAACAAATGCTATAACTACAATAATAACAGATGAAGTTAGAAATATGCAGGAATATATTGAAAACGACAATTTTGTTTGGCTCATATATCATGCTATTTTCAACAATATAGCCATCGACAGCAAATACGACTCTCTGCTTATAAATTGTAAAACGAGATTAAAGACACACGGATTATTATGACCTGACACCAAAAGCCACAAAATATCAGGACATTACGGACTTACGATGTTATAATAAAATCACACTAAAGGAGGGAAAACAATGAACTTAGCCACAGGTATTCAGAAAGCTATCGACTACATCGAAGCGCACCTCACCGACGAGCTTGATATGGCGGAGGTCGCAAGTCAGGCGGCTTGCTCGCCCTACTATTTCCAGAGGATTTTCGGTATACTGTGCGGTATCACCGTAGGCGAATACATCCGCAGCAGGCGGCTCACACTTGCCGGCAGTGAGCTGATGAAAACGGACGCAAAGGTCATCGACACGGCGCTGAAATACGGCTATGAGTCCCCCGAGAGCTTCACAAGAGCGTTCACACGCTTCCACGGCGTAACGCCTACTGAGGCAAAGCGTGAGGGCGGCAGGCTCCGTTCATTTTCCCGTTTCAAGGTGCAGATCATTTTGAAAGGCGGTAATTCCATGAATTATAACATCGTTAAAAAGGACGCATTCACAGTGCTTGAAAAGGTTGAGCAGCACACAGTTGTGGGCGAGCAGAACAAGAACACTATCCCCGAATTCTGGGGTAGAGCCCACTCCGACAGCACTTTTATCTACGGTATCTGCTACGGCAACGGTCTCACAGACGCCGAGACCTTCGACTACGGTATCGCCGTGGAGTGTGCTCCCGATACTGTTGCTCCCGAAGGCTTCCGTGTGAACACTATCCCTGCAAGAACGTGGGTAGTTGCTGAGTGTACAGGTCCCATGCCCGAGGCTATACAACAGCTCTGGCACGAGCTTTGTGCGGAGTTCTTCCCCACATCGGACTACACTCCCACCTACGAAATGGACATCGAAGCTTACCCCGACGGTGATATGCTGTCTCCCGACTACAAGAGCCAGATATGGATTCCTGTTGTGAGTGAGTAAAACGCGCACATACAGTTTTGCCCCTGAACGTTTCAATTAACGCTCAGGGGCATTGTGTTTGTTTATGCTGCGGAGATAAATCGGAATTTATGAATCTTTTTCTTCGTAAGGCTTATCCCATGAACCAATCTCAATAAGATTACCTTCTGGGTCAGCAATATAACAAGTCCTTTGTCCCCAAGGTTCAAGCTCCGGCTCAAGTATAGGTGTAGCACCGTTTTCCACAGCTTTTTTGAACGCAGTATCGACCTCATCAAATGTATCAACATAAAGAGCCAATTCAAAATGTCCGTTCAATCCTTTAATATACTCATATCTGCGTTTTGTCATCTTTTCAAAGTCATTTCTTCCATATAACAAAAACAAAGTGCCGTCTTTCACAAGATATACATTTGATGTATCCTCTGTTTCTTTAATCTCAAAGCCGAGTACATCTCTGTAAAACTGGATCATTTTAGCCATATCCTCAACAAACAATCCAAAACCGTCCAATCTCATAAGCTACCTCCATTAAATTCCGATTTATATTAGTAAACATTATACCATAGCATCACTGCCGTGTCAATAAAACACCGCTGTGCGGAGTTCTTCCCCTGAACGTTTCAATTAACGCTCGGGGGCATTGTGTTTGTTTATGCTGCGGAGATAAATCAGAATTTAACGTCTGATAGTTATATACTCCGAGGATTTGACAAACCCTAATTTTTCGGCTATTTTTTGTGATGCAGTATTATTTGCATCACATGACCAGATAGGGCGTTTGCGCTGTTCAAAACAATACTGTATCATTTTTTCTGCCACTGCAAACCCCAGTCCCATGTGGCGATGATCTGAAACCGTTTCTATCCCGATGTCAAGTTCATCATTGCTCACAGCAGCCGAAAACGCCCATGACACAGTTTTTTCCTTATACATGACACAATATCCCATTCCATGATTCAGGAATTCAGAAGCATCTCTCCAAGAAAAACGAGGTGTAATTCGTCCCGATATGCTATCGAACAATTTCTGATTGAATTGACATATCTGATAATCAGAGGATATTTCACTCCTTGAACTTGCCTTTTCCAACGGATATTCAAAATTATACCGTTTCCCCAACACAATATCCTGCTTATTTTGGAAGAATGTCATCACCTTTTGGTTTGCTGAAAACAGTATAAAACGTCTTGACAAACTGCTATCCGCACTTAAAAACATATTATAGATTGTTTCGAGAAAGCAGTCATCACAAGCGCCGTAGAGGAAAGCAAATCCACAATAGTGCCAAAGTAAGATGGAGTCACGCTCTTTATAAATATCTCCATACTGATTCATTTCAGCGATTGACAGCGGATAAACTGTTCCGCACGGCGTTTTTTCTATTTGTTGTATGATACTTTTGTATGATGTTTGATTCAGCTTTAGCATTTTGCTCCCTCCATAAATTCCGATTTATATTAGTAAACATTATACCATAGCATCACTACCGTGTCAATAAAACACCGCTGTGCGGAGTTCTTCCCCTGAACGTTTCAATTAACGCTCAGGGGCATTGTGTTTTATTCTGCTGTTAATATCTGCTTTTCCAGAACGAACCGAGTAAGCTCAACATTACCGTCTGTTTCGGTGGATACTATACGGAATCCGCATTTTTCGGTATAGAACTTAACATTTTCTTTCTTGTCCACAGGTGTTACTAAAGTTATCTTCTCCCAATCCTCGTAAAGAGCTTTTACAAACTGAACTGCCCGGGTACCTATTCCTTTGCCCTGATACTCTGGAACAATGCACAGGCAAGTGATCTCATACACTCTCATTTCCTGCATTTTACAGGAAACGCACCCAACAGGTTTATTATCGCATAGTATGATATATTTCGGATTATCTCTTATTGAAGCTTCCATCATTTCTACCGTTTTACCATAACCGGGACAAGCACCAAATCTCCTGTAATCGCTGTAAAATGAAACGTTATAGATATTTACCAGCATTTCTGCATCTGCTGTTTCAGCTTTTCTGTATTCTATCTTCACAGTTTATCAGCTCCTTAAAAACCGATTATATTAGTAAACATTATAGCATAGCATCACTGCTGTGTCAATAAAACTCGGTAACGGCATGCAGTTTCCCATAATAAAAACAATACCGCCGTTCAGTTTGAGTTCTGAGTGGCGGTGCTTCGTTATAAGCAAATCGTCATATATTTTCGTTTCAGTATCATAACAACAACTCTTCGGATAATGCGCAGGTTTACAATAAATGAATTGTGGTATAAGATGTTATATATCGTATGATTGCTATTCTTGAAGCAACATGATATAATATAATAAAGTTTTTTTGAAAAAAGTGAAATGTACTCGAAAAAAAGTTGTATATATAATCAGAAGGCCTCAGAAAGGAGGTTGAGTCTTGAACGATGCATCGATTATTGAATTGTTATGGGAAAGAGATGAACGCGCTATCTCTGAAATGAAGCAAAGCTATGAAAAACTATGCTTTCACGTTGCGGGAGGTATTCTTTCGCAGCAGGAAGACCGCGAAGAATGTATTAATTCTGCCTACATGGACGTTTGGAAATCAATACCGCCAAATCGTCCTGCAAGTCTGAAAAATTATCTATGCAAGCTTGTAAAGAATGCAGCGATAAACGTTCTGAAATATAATACTGCTGATAAGCGAAGTCCTGAAATGGCAATTTCACTTGATGAACTGTCGGAGTGTATTCCGTCAGGCAAAAGCATCGAAGACAGCATTGATGCCGAACAGCTTGGTGCGGCAATAAGCAGTTTTCTCAGGACTCAGCCCGAAAAGCACCGCAAGGTTTTCGTGCGCCGATACTGGTACTCCGAGTCTGTTGAGGAAGTAGCTGAATTCTACGGTATGAACGAAAAAACGGTTGCTACATATCTTTTCCGCGTGAGGAAAAAGCTGAAAGAATATTTGCAGAAGGAGGGGTATATCAATGAGTGATATGAAACTTTTTGAAGGTATCAATCACATAGATGACGATTTGATAAACGAGGCAAATGTTCCTGCCCGCAGACCTAAATACTATACCTTTGCACTTTCTGCAGCAGCTATCCTGCTTGTTATCGGATTATCCGGCATAGCTTTCGGCGGAAACGAAAATTATTCTCCTCGCAGGTATATCAGCGGCGGTACTTCTTCTGTAGTACCATCTGAATCCAATACAACTGTGGCTTCATCATCTCAGATAATCGGTACAACGTATAAGGGCACTACTGTTACAGCTTCAAACACAGTAACCTCAAACGCTGCCAATAAAACATCACACTCCACTGCAATCAATAATAAAGGCTCTGTTCTTCAGACTGAAACCTCATTAAAAACCAATACAAACGTCATAGCAGCACAGGAAACTATAAAAGAGTCTGCACGCACTTCCGCGGCGACATCGAAATCAACTATGCCGGTTTCCACAGCAACCGCAGCTGTTACAACTGTTCAGGAAACTACCGTACAGCCGGTCACTACTGACGTTTACGAGAACGAAGGGAGTTATGATATGAAAAAGTTATTAAGTATGTTGACATCAGCAGTAATGCTAAGTCCTATTGCAGCTCAAAATGCGTATTCAGCCGATAATCAGTATAAAGATCCTGCCGAAAGATACGGTCTGGGCACTAAAAACTACTCAGAAGAAGTTTTTGAGGTCGGTCCGGCAGAACAGGAACTGTTCGACAGAATTGATCAGGGTCTTATCGACATCGACATCGACCGCAACGGTGAACTTGATATGCGTGATGCGGCACTCCTTTATTTCTATGAAGTACGGAAATACTGTGTCGCTAATCCCGATGCTGATAATCTTGCATCACTTTATATCAACAATATCGCAAACTATGACATGAATAACCTTCCGCAGGAAACCAGAGAATTCCTCGAAAACAGAGAGAATATCCGTAATAAGGAACTCTTCAGCAAGAGCCGCAACTATTGGGACTATTCTGTTGCAACATTAGATTCTACACTGCTTGTGCGCTATCACCTTACTCACACCCTTAAACCTGAATACTTCACGAAAGAATACTATTCGGATATTGAGGTTTATGATGTTCTGACCAACTATAAGAATATGATCCACTTCGATTACTTCTTCTATCTTATTGGTTCAGAACGTACAAATCTGCTGAATCAGATCAGAGGTTCTTTCTTTACTGAACTCGATCCTCTTTACGATGTGAACGGCGACGGAGTATTCGATCCGCACGATATTCAGGACTATGTAGAATACCAGTTCGGATATACAGTTTCCGCAGACGATTATGACGCTATCGTTAATTCAGATTCTGTTGACATGAAGAAGTACAGGCAGTATACCGATTCAGATGACAGCATTTCCGAGAAGGTATTCAAGAACTGTGTAAACCTTGAAAAGGTCAATCTCGAATGCGAGAGAGTGTATGGATTCGACTATCAGCGTGAAGAGGAAAAAGGTTCATTAGTGAGAATCGGTTTCCAGAAAATGATAGAACTCTTCTTCATGAAAAATGACTTCAAACTCGTTTATACTACACCTGAATACTACACCAATAACCGTCCCGGCTGTGAAGGACTGCCATTATACGACAGAATAGACTTATACAGCTTTATCAGTCAGTATGCCGGCAGTCACGGCTATACCACTGAAAAACTCGGATTTGACGAAAATGCTTTCAACCTTTTCTATGAAAACTGGAGTGCTTCCGTTAAAAACAAAACTGCCGATATCCCCGATATAAACGGTAACGGCATTATCGATAAGGAAGATCTTTCATTCATTCAGCAGTATGAAAAGGAACTCTGGCAAAAGATCCCGGCAGAGGATAGTCTGCTTCCTGAGGAGATACGCAAATACCTCGATGAAGACTTCGACCTCAATGATAATGGTTTAAGCGGTGACCTTTACGATGTCATGGGAGCAATTCTGTATATCAGAGCAAACTACCCCGAGTTAAAAAACACTGGCTTAAATACTAACGATTCTTCTGCAAAGATGTATGCATTCCCTATCGGCGACGTTAACTGTGACAATATTACCAGCATAGCCGATTCAGTTGCAATACTTCAGTTTATAGGCAACCGTGACAGATATAACCTCACTGAAGAAGGCAGAAAGAATGCTGACGTCAACGGAGACGGCAGTATTACTCCACTCGACGCATTGGAAATACAAAAAATGGACGCCGGTTTAATAGAATAAGACATTAACTGTTCCACCCGGGAAATGATTTTCCCGGGTGGATTCTTTTTTATCTGCGACGTTAATGCTGTCTTGCCTTTGTACGGCAGCAATAAAACCGGGAACGGCTGAAATCAGCTGTTCCCGGTTGTTTTTATTTGCAGTATTCGGCTATTGCACAACTTACAAAATCGGCAGTACCTTCTCCTCCGGCACTGTCGATGTTCTGCCTGAACTCGTCTGTGGTATAAATCTGACCAAGAGACATAAGCATTTCATCGGTGCAGTTGTAGTAATTCTTAGTGATAACACTTTGCAGCTTCTTTACCTGATTCATTACATCTTCACTATTGACCGCCTTACCACGCAGAGTTCCAAACTCAGCGAAAACACTCATTAACTCGTTTCCAATAGCCGTTTCCTCCTGCGCTGAGCGAGCCATACTCTTTTTCTCATACTCAGCATATTCCTTGGTATCTCCCCATTCTGCCTTTGCTCGGGCAGTATACTCTTCGATTTGCTTATTATCAAATACTTTAAAATCCATATTTTTTTCTCCTTTATCTCTGATTTCACGAGCAAGTCCGATTATTGATTCAAGGCGCTGTTTTTTTAGTGTCAGTAACTCTATCTGCTGATCAAGTGCCTTTTCCCTGTCAAAATTTGGTGAATCAAGTATATCACGGATTTCGTCCAGTGAGAATTCAAGCTCACGAAAAAGAAGTATCTGCTGCAAACGTTCAATCGCCGTATCGTCATACAGCCTGTAGCCTGCCTCCGTGCGCTGCGAAGGCGACAGCAGTCCTATCTTGTCATAGTATTGCAGAGTGCGTATACTCACTCCTGTCAGCTTGCTTACCTCGTTAACTGTTCTCATGTGTCATACCTCCTCGTGTGATCATATTATAAACTATTACGCAACGTCAGAGTCAATAGAGGCAGATACATTTTGTATGATTGCACAATTCACATACTTCCCAACTGTACATATTGCTCATAATTAACTATCCGAAGGTTAATCACTGTAACCCATGAAGATGCGCAAATTTCCCATATTATAAAGATTTTGCACGCTTCGGACGTATGTCCTGATAGAGAAGTCCGCACCTGTTGCAGTACCATACAAGTCTGCCTGAACGGTACATTGGCAGATTGAACTGCAAACTCCATTCGGGATACTGCTTGAACATCATCAAACTGCTGTCGGATACGTATGCCGCAAATGTAATATAGTGTTCCTTTGTCATTTCGTGGTCGGAGGTAACGTACCACTCACCGCCTGTATCTTCAACTTTCAGCCGCTCATTTTCCTCGGCTTTCCTCGGTTCAAGTACCGTAAGCCTGTTTCCGCAGCAGGTCACTGCGGCATCAGATGTCGCAGTAATTATGTTTCCGCAATCACTGCAAACGTAAAATCTCAGTTTTTTCAAATTACCCTTCTCACTTTCGTTTTTGTCGATATTTCCAGTAAGCAGGACCTGCACGTCTGTACCGAATACCTCTGAAAGTGCACTCAGCAGCGAAATGTCCGGACAGCCGTTTCCACATTCCCATTTTGATACTGCCTTGTCGCTTACGCTGATACGCTCTGCAAGCTGTTTCTGCGTTAGTCCTTTTTCTGTACGCAGCCGCCTGATAATTTCACCTGTTCTGACCTGGTCCATATTATCACCTCGTAATTAATTGCAGTCCTGCTGCTATTTGATGTGACTCGCAAACTTCCGGATATGTGGAGATTTTTCGCCCCTAACGATGTCCGCGGTTGTCACATTACTTATATTATAGCCGGCAAAGTGTATAACGTCAATCCACGCTTCGTAGAGTGGCATATTCAGTTCTGACCTGAATACAGCCGCATCTTAAAATGTGAACTCTCACATGAGTATTCTTCCTCACCTTCAATATATCGCTTGAAATCTGCCTTCCGCACAGACGGCATATCTTTCGCAAATGACATACACCATATAAACAGCGGAAGGTGTCCCATACTGCCGTTACTGTGAACCGCCGCAACATAGCCGGATTTCCACTCGTCCGCCGGAAGTTTACCAAATGAAAATCCTTCATCAACTGCCATTCTGACGAATTTCTCCCATGTTTCACTGCTGTCGAGGTATACCCATACCTTCTCGTCATTCTTCAATAAATCTCTGATACTGCGCATATTTGTGCACTCCTTATATTTTATTCCAAAAGAGTACAAAAAAGCAGTCCCATCGCAACGACAGGACTGCTCTGAAAGCTTTTTTATTCTCCCATCGTTCAAGCTTTAGCACCTTACTAATGCAGGTTGCTGTACGGTCAAAGGGCTTGTCCCTCACGTACTCTTTATGGTATTTTTAATATATCACATTCCAGTGCGGTTGTCAATAGCTTTGTGAAAGAATCTTTCAACCACCGGATTTAGTCTATAATATCTTCCCTTACGAAATTTGTAAGTTCACCTGATTCTGTCTCAGGAAGTCCGTACTTCTCCCTGCCGAGTGCTATCGACTTCATCAGGAATGTCATATTCCTTGCAAGATTTCGCATTGTACGAAGTCCCTCAGCGTCAGCCGACGCTTCACCGGGAAGTCTGCCGTGTACCATATTCCAGTAAGTGCTTGAAGCGACCGGCATACCGCAGATAGTGAAATACTTGTTCAGCTCGTCAAAAGTTGCAGTACATCCGCCTCGTCTTGCTACTACTACACTCGCTCCTACCTTCATCTTCTTGTCAAAATGCGAACTGTAAAACAGTCTGTCAAGACAGGCGATGAGTGTCGCATTTGCTGACGCATAATATACAGGCGAAGCAACGATAAGTCCGTCAGCCTTTTCAAATTCAGCCGCTGCCTCGTTTACTTCATCATTGAACACACAGTGCCCGAGTTCACCGCATTTTCCGCAGGCGATACAGCCTCTTATGTTCTTGTTTCCAACGTGAATCACTTTCGTCTCAACACGGTCAGCTTCAAAGGTCTTCACTATCTCGTTTATGGCAACTGCCGTATTACCGGTGCTTTTCGGGCTTCCATTGAGTATAAGTACTTTCATATTTTTCCTCCTTAAAAATCAGCATATTCCATGCTTTCGCGTCTTTTTTCAAAATATATGATACCTGCCGCAAAGAGTGCCATAGGTATCACAGCTATAAGTCCTACGTTACTCGGACCCAATACTGTACGGTCGGGATAATAGCCTTTCATTGTCATATACGGATTAAACGAAGAATTTATCGTTCCGTGCAGCATTCCTGCAAACCATATCGACCCGGATTTTTCATAAATATAATCCGTAATGATACCGGTCGTTACGGTGAAAATACAGAACACAAACAGTCCGAAGACCGGTGCACCGATGTAGTCATATCCGTATTCGTAACCGATGAGAAGCATCAGCGGAAAATGCCACGTTCCATGTATAACACCGCCAAGCAGACGTCCCTTTGTTCTGCCGAAACGTTCTTTCAGTTCAGGGTACATGAACCCTCTCCAGCCTATCTCTTCGCCCATTCCCATAATCACTGACGGTAATACAAAGAACGATGTGAACGATGAAAAGACCTCCCTTGCAACGTAACCAATGTAGGAACCTCCACTGTTTTTTAGTTCTTCAAACGCGGCAGGGTCGGTTTCTTTCAGATATATCCCCGACAAGTCGAAGTCTCCGGGGTATACTATAAAATAACATAATGAACCAACTATCTGAAAAACTGTAGGCGAAAGCCACACAAACAGTAAAGGCTTTATATTTTCCCCGAACCTCGGATTCCAGCCCATTTCACGTATGTTTCCCCTTGCGATGAGAACTCCGATAGTCGGCATAAACATACACATTGACACCGCATAATTAAATGTTATCAACCCTGAAGGATTATCAACATTCAGGTCATGAGAACCTAATATTTGCAGGGCATATGATGTTGCAAACGTAAAAATAAGATATTTTAATAGTTTTGACATTTTATCTGCTCCTGATGTTTTCTTCTGTCTGTGTTGTTGTTTCACGTGAAACATTTTAAATAAGCATTTGTGTATTATTATTTTAACACATTTCTGAAAAAATTGCAATCCCTTACAAAATCCATTGCTTTTTTCCCTAAAACGGCTGTTCAGATTGATATTGCAATTATTCTCTTTTTAATGTATAATAGAATCAGGATTTTTATAAGGAGAATTCATGTGATACTATTATCTGCTCAGAATATTTCTAAAACTTATATGGAGCGTAAGGTGCTCGACGACGTTTCATTCTTCCTCAATGAGGGCGATAAAGTCGGAATTGTCGGCATAAACGGAACAGGAAAGTCTACGCTCCTTAAAATACTCGCCGGAGCTGACGAGTCCGATAAAGGCTCTATTACGCGGACTAACGGCATTCGCATTTCGTACCTTCCGCAGATACCGGAATTTGACGAAAACGGCAGACTGATTGAACAGGTACTCGCTCATCTGCCAAATGACCTGAAAAGTTCAAAGGAATACGAGGCAAGGTCAATACTCGGCAAGCTCGGTTTACAGGACTGCGACAGGGACATCGGCTCGCTTTCGGGCGGTGAGAGAAGACGTGCCGGCATCGCCTCAGCACTCATTCAGCCAAGCGATGTACTGCTCCTCGATGAGCCTACCAACCACATTGATAACGAAACTTCTCAGCTCCTTGAAGAGCTTCTGCTAAAGTACCGCGGTGCTATCGTAATGGTAACCCATGACCGCTACTTCCTTAACAGGATATGCAACAAAATAGTTGAAATAGACCGCGGAAAACTCTATACCTGCGACGGAAACTATAGTGACCACCTCATGCAGAAAGCTCAGCGTGAAGCTGACGCTGAAGCCGCTGAAAGAAAGGCAAAGTCACTATACAGGCGCGAGCTTGAATGGATAAGCCGCGGAGCACGTGCACGCGGTACAAAGTCAAAGGACAGGATAGAGCGCTTTGAAGAACTTAAAAACCGCGATGTGCCGGTTCAGTCGGACAATATCACGATGCAGTCAGTATCGTCGCGTCTCGGTAAAAAAACTGTCGAAATCGAGAATATCAGCAAGTCGATTGACGGCAAACCGCTTATCACCGACTTCTCATACATCGTCTCACGCGATGCCCGCATAGGTATCGTCGGTTCAAACGGCGCAGGAAAAAGTACTTTTCTGAAAATGCTATGCGGACTGATAAAACCCGATTCCGGAAAAATAGTCCTCGGAGATACCGTCAACATCGGTTACTTCTCACAGGAGTGCGAAGAAATGGACCCCTCTCTCCGTGTCATCGAATACATAAGAGAAACTGCCGATATCGTCCGTACTCCCGACGGTACTGTCACAGCGTCACAAATGCTTGAACGTTTCCTTTTCAATTCAGAACTGCAATGGAACCGTATCGAAAAGCTCTCAGGCGGTGAGCGAAAGAGACTATATCTGCTGAAAATTCTTATGCAGGCTCCTAATATTCTGCTCCTCGATGAGCCTACAAATGACCTTGATATAACTACTCTCACTATTCTCGAAGACTACCTCAGAAGCTTCAGCGGTGCAGTTATTGCTGTATCGCACGACAGATACTTCCTCGACAAAACCGCTTCCGAGATTTTTGAGTTCAAGGACGGTCAGTGTACAAGGTTCAACGGAAACTATAGCGATTATGTGGAAAAAGTGTCCGCTGAGCAGACAGTGTCCGATTCAAAGCCTAAGAAAAAACACGAAAAAAGAGAGCGCAATTCCAATGGTGAACGCAAGGCTCGCTTCTCTTTCAGGGAACAGCGTGAATACGATACTATCGACAGCGATATAGCTTCTCTTGAAGAACAAATCGCCGAAACCGAAAAAGAGATAGTGAAAAATGCATCTGATTACGTGAAATTGCAGGAACTCTCTGAACTTAAAGATTCACTTGAATCTAAGCTTGAAGAAAAAATGGAACGTTGGGTATACCTCAATGAACTTGCTGAACGAATAGAAAAAGAAAGAGCAACATAAGTTGCTCTAAGCTCTATGAATGCAACACGGGCGCACGAGGGGAGCACTCTAATGTGCGCCCGCATTTTTTTGCTTGATGTACGGTTTTTTTATAGGCAATACCACACAAAGCTTGTGCTGGAGATGCGCCGACAGATTTTTCGTCAGATTGTATAGAAATTCCGCAGGTATACTGACGTATGTCAAGGAATTTCTGTGCAAGATGACGGAAAATATGCAAGCATATCCAGTACAAAGCCTTCAGGCGGGCTTTGTGCGGTGTTGCCTATAGTGTTTTCAGATAGCATTTGCGCTCATACATTTTCTTGTCTGCACGTTCAAATACGGACGAGAAACTTGTGTCACAGCTAAGGTCGAATTCGTCCATTCCGCTTGAAACAACGACCTTTCCGGAACGCTGATTTTCCTCTATCAGCTCTTCAAATTCAGCGATAAGTATGTCTCTCTTCAAATAGTCCGTACCTTCAAGAATTACCACAAACTCGTCTCCGCCTATACGGAATACCGGACTATGACAGAATGTTCCGCAGATAATAGCACTGCCCTCTTTTATATAGCGGTCGCCCTCTTCGTGACCGAGAGTGTCATTTACCGTTTTCAGTCCGTTCAGGTCAAATACTATTACTCCGAACTCATCTATTGAGCCGTCAGAAACACCTTTGTCTATCCGCTCTATCGCTTCAAGATACGCTCTCTTACTCTTTACACCTGTAAGAGGGTCGGTATATGCAAGCCGTCTTGCAGAACCGAGTTCCTGTTTCTGTTCAAGTTCACGCAGAAGCGTTTCTTCGAGCTTTTTCCTGTACTCATTCTTCTCGCCTTCAAGGACAGAAGTATGCGATATAAACGTGATGCCTATAATTATCGTGAGTGCTATCATACTCAGTATCACTACTACCGCCTTATGCGAATTCAGCTCACCGTCGTACCAGTCAGCATCAAAGTCAACTCCGACTAGTGCGGCGACATTTCCGTCAGAATCCCATACCGGCGCATACGCTGAATAGAATCTTCCCCACTCATCTGTAACAGCTACCTTATCAACAGCAGGTGTACCTTTTGAAGCCTTTATGAGTGCTTCTGTCGTTTCTATCTTTTCACCGTAGTCAGCAGGGTCTTCAATATCGGGGTCTATCAGGAATGCAAAAGTTCCGTCGTCATTGATTTTGACAGCGTAGATGTAATCAAGCTTTATATTCTGCTGAAACGACCGCAGTAACGAAAGGGCATTAACGTATTCTTCTGATTCCTTATCGTCGCCGGTAATTCGCTTAAGCTCGTCACCGCTCAGCTGAAATGCGGCAGTGTTTACTGCATCAAGCATACGTGCGTCTATCTGTTCACGAATCGCGTTCTTCGACATCGTAATAAGCATAACTCCCATTATGATGTGGATAATCAGCATTAATACAAGAGCTATCATCAAACTTCGCATATTCGGTTTAAATCTTATAACTCTTTTTCCCATGTCTCACCTCTTGCCGCTCTTTCATTTATTCTTTTATACTGTCTCTTTCTATTATATCATAAAAGCGAAGCGTTATGATATAATTGCCCGATATGCAGGGAGCAAATCTCCGATTTGCGTATCTGCAAGGGCATTAAGATAAACTATAATGAATGCTTTTGCATTCATTATATCATATTCTGACAAAAAAGAAATAGATTATTTGAAAACAATCTGAAATTTTTTTCTGATATACATAAAAATGTCCGGACAAATCTGTCCGGACATTGTACATATCTGTTATTATTCCGCTTCCTTGATATATAAGTCGCCGGAAGCTGTATCTGCCTTCATTTTGTTTTCACCTGTGCCGCTTATATACTTCTTACCCTCCATTTTGAATGAGATATCGGAATTAAAGTCGCCTGACGCTGTATCAAAGTCGATAGTGATATCAGGATTCTTAGGAGTGTACATAGTTATATCACCCGATGCCGCATCGAAATTGATTTCCTTCGGCATATTTGCGAAGTGAACTTCAGTATCTCCGCTTGCAGTATCAATGTCAACCTTATCTGAGGTCTGAACATCTATTTTAACTGTTCCCGATGCACTGTCAGTATTTAATTCCTTAACGTTTTCGGCTGTGATATCGACCTTTCCGGAAGCGGTATCTGCACTTATCTTATCCGAATCACCCTTCTGTGTGAGGATTATTCCGCCTGATGCAGAGTCGAGGTCGAAGATGTTAGCTGTGCAGTTTTTCAGCTCTGCTGTACCTGATGCCATATCAACGTTGAAAGTATCTGCGGATATATCGTCAAATACAGCATCGCATGAAGCGCCGTCCATGTCGATATCGGTGAGCTTTATGTTCATGGGTACCTTTACTTCAAGCTTTTTCTCTGAATTTGTAAGAGTAAAGCTCTCGCCGGACTTGCAGTAGCGAATATGAAGCACGTTTCCGTCGAGCCAAGTGTGAACCTGTCTCTCCTCGCTTAATTCGGTTTCGCAGGTCTCAGTAACACTTACTGTGTCCTTATCATGGTGCGACACTGTTACACTTCCTGCTTTCCAGTCGATATCAAGCTTTTCGACTGTACCTGAAATATCAATATTTCCTGCGGTATATTCATCTGCGTCCTGATAAATGTCGCCTAAATTTACACAGCTGCAAAGGCTTCCGAGCATTAATGCTGTTGTGAGTGATGATATAATAATCTTATTTGCTTTCATAGTAGTTTCCTCCGATTATTTCTTTTTATTGCTTTTTGCAAAACCTATCGCTGTAAATATTACTGCTAAAACGACTCCGATTCCAAGTCCGCCCCAGCACATAAGGTTGTTGAGACTTTCCGTAGTTGTGAGTGAGAAGTCAAAAGACGGTATACGCGGCTTATTGCCGAGAATTCCGAGAACTATCGCATCGTTGAAGAAGTATACAAGAACAGATGCTAATATGCAGGTCGCTGTCTTGAAAAATCCGTTCCACTTAGGCAGACGAATAAGTGCGAACATCGTCCACATATATATCAGCGGCGGAAGTGAAAATGCAGCCGATATGCGGAAAAATTCAGGTGAACCAGACTTTATGCCGACGCATGCCATCATGATGAAATAGAGCAGTGTGTACGTTCCTACTACCGTGAGTGCCTTGTTATTGCCAAGTACCTTTGCAACCGGCTTTGTATTTACTACTACCGGCATGAATGGTATCGAAAGTCCGAACAAAACTCCAGATGCCGCGATAAAGAACCAGTTTCCTCCGCTGTATATGCAGCATACTGCGAGCAGTACGAGCAGACTTACAGTGAAAAGGGTAATCGTCCAAAGGCGCTTGTTTTTCGGCATCATCAGCGGTACCACCGTCAGTGAAGCCGGTATGAACATTGCTGCAAGTACGATGAAAAACCACGAAAGTCCGGCACCTGTTGCAAGGTTTACGATGAGGCATACCAGTATCGGAACAGCGAATATTCCGCCGATTATACTTCCTGCCACAGCACTCCTGCGTTTGAAGAATTTAGACTGCTTGCTGAGTACTTCATCCCTTTCTTTTGCTATAGCGTTGTCAATTACTTCTTCCGAGCTTCGCATACTTTCAAGCAGCTCATTACATGACCTGCATTCGCTCAGATGCTCCTCAACAGCTTCTATACTGCTTTGGCTGCACGCTTTATCAAGATACAAAGGAAGAAGGTCACTTATCATATCACAATTATATTTCATTTTTTTCCATCCTTTCCCTTAGTTTTAGTCTGGCACGATGATATGTTACTCTTGCCCATGATTCTGTTTTACGGAAAATAGCTCCAATCTGTGAAAAAGAGAGTTCTCCGAAAACTCTGAGCTCAAAGACTTCCTTATATGGGTCTTCCATGTCATGCAGGAGCATATGTATACGAAACGATGTTTCCGAGTCGGTTATGTCCTGCTCTATATCGGTGTCGATATCGGCGAGGGTCTCGTCCGGTTCGTCCTGATACCGCTTAGACTTTCGCTTGTCGTCAATAAAGATATTCTTTGCTATCGCGCACAGCCATGAGTATGACTCAGATTCTCCGCGGAAGGTCTGTTCAGTAGTTATTGCCTTGTAGAAAGCCTCCTGAGTTATCTCCTGAGCTGCGTGCTGGTCTTTTGCAAGAGTCATCACATAAGAATAAACCTTCATGTAACAAGCATCGTAAAGCTTTTCGGCAGTCTTTTTATCCAATCATCGCACCTCCTTTCAATCACCCCTTTTCGGGGGTTCTGTCTATTAGACGGATGAAAACACAAAACGTTACAAGAATTTTCAAAATTTTTTCATTTAATTATATCACGTTTCTTCACGTTTTTCAAGTATTGTATATATAATAAGAAGCGGACATTGTAGGATTACAATAGATGTGAGACAATTTACAAAAAAAGGTAGCGGAGCAGCGTAGACCTGTGTTACAGTTAAGTTGCGACACAAAAAGCAACAGG
>Ga0310695_10004933_pt1 | contig 23945 bp, 21 predicted proteins | sample RumenRJG_04DNA_FD_203882 | JGI IMG/M metagenome (GOLD analysis project Ga0310695, IMG submission 203882) | Bovine rumen microbial communities from Lethbridge, Alberta, Canada - RJG_04 (v2) (version 2) | ecosystem: Host-associated > Mammals > Digestive system > Stomach > Rumen | place: Canada...
AACCGTTTAAAAGTCCATTGCAAAGAGTGTCTGTATAATCTTTGCCAAGAGGAGAGAGAGCCTTGCGACAGATTTCAACAGCTTCTTCGTATGTGTGATGAGATTTCACAGAAGCAACTAAAGGAACATATACGTCGTAATGACGCAATTCTGAAAGCCCCAAAACTTTCTTTCTCAAAGCATAGTATCTGTGAAGTGCGCCGATATTTTTATGCACAGTGTCGATTAAGTTTCTGTAAACCGCTTCTGGCACTTTTTTGCCGAAAAGGGCTGCGTCTAGTGAAGACTTATAGCCGTGCGCTCTGCTTAAATAAATATCCTTGTTTACAGAGCCTGCATAAAGAGCAGAAAGAGTCGCCGCATGCTTTTCAAATACGCCGTAATACTGCTTATATGCCTTTTCTCTAACGCTTCTGTCTGGGTTCGAGATAATTGAACTCCAAGTGCTGTTTGTCAAAGGCTTATCTTCGCCGTCAACTTTGATTGTACCAAAATCAAGATCTACGTTTGTAAGCATAGAAAATGCAGTTTGAGATGTCTGCATAGCTTCCATACCTAAAGCCAAAATGCGCTCTTCTTTTTCGCTCAAAGTGTGGCTTTTTTCGTGCAAGAGCTTTTGAACATGCACACGATAATCATCGAATGCACTGTCTTTTAGCCATTCTGCGATTTTCGCGTCGTCAATCTGCATTAACTCTGGCAAAAAGAAACTTTGCTCGTCGCTTGCCTTTGTATAAGCCATCATAGCACGATTTTTCATTTCCTGCGCTTTGCTGTCGCCTTGGTCAGCAGACGCCATCAAGCTAGCATAGTGAAACACATCTTCAATATTGCGCTCAAAGGCTTCGCTCGCCTTTAGTGCATTGAGTAAACTTTCTTTGCTCTCTGCCAATTTGCCTTTGTATGCACAAAAAGCAGCAGATAGAGAATCAGAAAGGGAAAGAGCTTTTTCCCATTCTTCCGTTGAGGTAAAAATAGTTGATAAATCCCATTTATGTTCTACAGGAACATCTTTGCGTAAAGGTATTGTATTTTGCATACCCCTAATTATAACGACTTTAAGGCTTTTATCAAGATTAGAGCAGGCTTGACTTGCATAAATATTCTTTTACCGCTATTGTGTAGCAATGAAATCTTTTTCTTCAAAGACAAATAGTCAAAAAAAATCATTGGTTGCTTCAGGCATTTCGCTTTCGCTTTTGACGCTGCTTTCGCGCATTTTGGGCTTAGTTCGTGAGCAGACAAAAGCAATTTTCTTGGGAACATCAGCCTACGCCGACGCGTTCGCATTCGCTTTTATGATTCCAAATCTTTGCCGCCGCCTTTTCGCAGAAAACGCCGTGTCTGTCGCCTTTATCCCGACTTTCAAAAAGTATCTCGACAGTGCTGACACGGACGAGGGAAAGGCGCAAGCGCGCGACTTTGTGAGGGCAATGTTTACCGTCGTTTCGTTTTTGACGAGCGTCGTCGTCATCGTCGGAATGATTGCAACACCGCTCATCGTCCGCATTTTGTACAAAAGCGCAGACAAAGCGCTCCTCGCCGAAACTTCATATCTCACGCGCATAATGTTTCCGTATCTTGTCGTGATTTCAATCGCGGCTCTTTTTCAGGGAATACTCAACGCGCTAAAAATCTTCTCTCCGTCGGGCTTCACGCCGATTCTCTTCAACTCAATCGTGATTTTGTCGACTTATATCCTCGCTCCGCACACGGCAAATCCTGCCCGCGCAATGAGCATCGGCGTTCTTTTGGGCGGCATCGTGCAAGCTCTTTTTCAGCTTCCCTTTGTCTTGAAGCAAGGTTGGTTCTGCGGAGTGTCTGGGATAAAAGCGGCATTCAAAAACGAGGGCGTGAAAAAAGTCGTTTCGCTCATCGTTCCGACTCTCATCGGCATGGCAGCCTATCAGCTCAACGACCTTGTTTCAAGCGCGCTTGCGGGAAGAGCGGGGACGGGCGTTCTTTCAAGCATTCAGTATTCCCTTCGCTTGCAGGAGCTCATTCTCGGCGTGTTCGCGGTTTCAATCGGCACGATTATCCTTCCCGATTTGGCGGGTCTTGCCAAAAAAGAGGCGTGGGACGAGTTTAGCAAAATGCTTTCGACAGCGATAAAAATCATCGCGCTCATCACAATCCCGATTTCCTTCTATTCGTTCTTGACAGGGCGCAACATCATCTCGCTCGTCTACAAAAGCCGTCGATTCGACGCTCAAAGCGTTTCGCTCACGCTCGAAGCGTTCCGTTTTCACATCGCAGGTCTTTTTTTCATCGCAGCAAACCGCATTATCGCGCCTGCTTTTTACGCGCAAGGCAACACAAAATCCCCGACACTCGCAGGCATTTTCGGCTTTGCGTCGAATATTCTCATCGCGCTTTCTCTCGTTAACTCGATGAGAGGAGGCGGAATCGCGCTTGCTTTGTCGCTTGCGAGTTTTGTCAACACCGTTTTCCTTTTTGTCTTCTTGCGAAAAAGCCGCGACATAGATGTCGGCGCAGTCGTTCGCTCAACGGTGCTTTACGCAGTCAAGATGTGCGCTCTTTCCGCTCTCGCAAGCCTGCCGCTCATCTTCTTCGGCTCAAAGATTGCCGCAATCTTCCACAGCGGAAACCGCCTTATCGACGACGGCGGATATCTTGCAATCACGGCTCTTATCTTTGGCGCAATCGGAGTTATTTCGCTTTTCGCCACAAAAGACCCGATTTTGAAAATGATTGTAAAGAAAGTAAAGCGATAAATCTTTTTTTGCTTGCACACAAAAAATCCCTCAAGGAAAGTGCCCTGAGGGATTTTGTTTTGCTTATTGCCTTATAAACTTCTTGTCTTCTTCGCTCATATCGTCAGTGCTTACGAAACGTTCCACACTCATATGCAAATCGTATTTTTCGCGAAGTTCTGCAATCGTCTTCATCATTTGTGTTGCGTGATGAGCGTCGATTGCTTCTTGATTTTTCCACGAATCGATGAGCAGCACCGTTTCTTCATCAGAATCGAACGGCAGATAATACTCATAGCGCAAGTTTCCCTCTCCCGCGCGGATTTTTTCGACTGTTCCGCTTGAAATCATCTCGCGAGCGAACGCCTTTGCCGCTCCGTTTTTACCAGAATATCGAATGTTTACAGTTATCGCCATAATTTCCTCCAAAATCTATTCTAACCTCGATTTTTTCCCGTTGTAAAGAACTATATGCAAAGTTATAATCTTTCAGACAAGGAGGATTTTATGAGCGAAAATCTCTATTCACAATCAACTTACAAAACTTCTTCTTCTTACATCATTCCCGCCGATTTTCCCGACCTCGACGTTATCCGCGTGGACGACACTTATTACATGGTCTCAACCACAATGCACTTTATGAGCGGCTGCGTCATTTTGCGCTCGCACAACCTTGTGGACTGGGAGCACGCAGCGTATGTTTACGACGAACTCGAAGCGAGCGATGGCGAAACCTTGCGCGACAACCGTGGCGTTTACGGTAGCGGAATGTGGGCGGCGTGTTTGCGACATCACAACGGCAAGTTTTACGTGAGCTTTGTTGCAAACGATTTGCACAAAACATTTTTATTCACCGCAGACAAAATTGAAGGACCGTGGAAAAAGAGCGAAATCGAGGGCTTTTATCACGATATGTCCATTCTTTTTGACGACGACGGGAGAGTTTATTGCGTTAGCGGCAATATGAACATCACGCTGACCGAGCTTGAAAGCGATTTGTCTGCGCCAAAGAAAAACGGAGTGCAAAAAGTGATTATCCGCGACAATCCAGAAAAAGTTGCGCTGGGCTATGAAGGAAGCCATATTTACAAAATCAATGGCAAATACTACGTTTTCTTAATCCACATCTTAAAAGGCAAAATGCGAAGCGAAGCCTGCTTTGTGTCAGACAAAATCGACGGCGAATACTCAGGCGGCGACGTTCTTTGCTCCGACCTTGCACATTGGAACAGCGGCACAGCTCAGGGCGGCATTGTTCAAGCTCCAGACGGCGAATGGTTTTCTGTTGTGTTTCAAGACCACGGCGCGCTCGGTCGTATTCCTGTTCTTGTGAGAGTGAAGTTCGTTGATGACTTTCCTGTTTTTTCAAACGGCGTTGCTCCTGAGTCTGTAACCGTGCAAGATTTGCGCCCAGATTATGTTTACAAGCCACTTTTCAGCGACGATTTTACCGCTCCCGCTTGGCAGTGGAACCACATTCCAAACAAATCGTTGATTGAGCTTGAGCGCGCGCGTTTTTGCGTCAAAACAGACAAAACTTGCATCAACATCACGCAGGCGGCGAACACGCTGACTCAGCGCACATTCACCGAGGACTGCGCAGGCTCCGTAACGCTCAGCGCAAGCGAAATCTGCGACGGCGACATTGCGGGATTGGGCGCGCTTGAGGGCGAATACGGTTTTATTGGAGTAAAAAACGAGGGCGGAAAATATTTTTTGATTGTAGCCGAACACAAAAATGATTATTCACCGTGGACACGCGGAATTCCCGACACTTTTTTTCCAAAAATCATCGCCGAAAAGGAGATTTCCGCGACTGAAGCAAAATCGATAAAACTGCGCCTTGTTTTCTCTTTGCATTATCCCGCTCAATCCGTGCAGTGCCAGTATTTTGACTCCCAAAAAGATGAGTTTGTGAACTTTGGAAAGCCGATTTCGCTCCGTTACACGCTTGACCAATTTGTTGGTGTTCGCTTTGCCTTGTTCTGTTATTCCACAAAGCAAGCTGGCGCAAAAGCGACGTTCACAGACTTTAAGCTGGAACTGCTGTAAGATGTATAAAAAAAGCCGCCTGAGATTTTCAAAAAAGAAACCTCAAGCGGTTTTAGAAAAAATTCGGATGGGCGGCGTATCCATCATATCAGGTTCATCAAACGATGAGCGCAGGGTGCCTTTCCTGCTCGTCGAATTTCAATTACATTATACATTTGAGCTGTTCTGATTGTCAAGTTTGCGAAGTCTGCCAGAAGCACAATAAGAATCAATCTTCGATTTTTTCACCTCGAACATCGTTGAAACATAAAACTGCTGTTTCGCAACGTCTAACTTCACGCTAAGAAAAATCGAATCTTTGAAACACTTTACCAACTCAATTTTCTCGCTATTTCCGCCTGCGAAATCGGGCTTTTCAATGATTTCAGGAATAAAATCTATGTATTTTGCAGCAACAAAATGATTTCTTTTCAAAAGATGCGCCATAAGTCCTTTTGAGCGATATATTTTTATTCCACTTCCAATATTGAGAAAATCAGAGAGCATTTTGCCAACTTCGGCAATAAAAATTAATTTTTCCACGTCGGATATTTTACTTTGCACAGAATTTATTTTCAACAAATTTTTTTCCACCACATCGCCAAAGTGCTTTGAAAGGTCAAAAAAGAGTTTTTCAGCTCTCCAAAGTTCTTTGGAAACTCAAAAAAATGATTTTCGGCTCTCCAAAGTGCTTTGGAATGTCAAAAAATAGTTTTTCAGTTCTCCAAAGTTCGTTGAAAGGTCAAAAAAGAGTTTTTCGGCTCTCCAAAGTGCTTTGGAATGTCAAAAAAAAGTTTTTCAGCTCTCCAAAGTTCGTTGGAAGATTAAAAAAAAGTTTTTCAGCTCTCCAAAGTGTTTTGGTGCAGTAAATACGCTTGAAAATCGCTTTTATTAGGTTTAAACTTACTCTACAATTTATTTGGAGGCAAGGTAATGAGTTCTAAAGTTCCTAAAGTTCAGAACAACATTCAGATTGCGGAGTTGGGGACGCTGTCGCAGGGGATTGGCGTTCGCTACGATGAGAATGTGGCAAAAATCGGGGAAGACAAGATTTTGAATGCTCTGATGAGTGCTGAAAAAAAGGAGAGCAATGCGCTTATTTCTTCGATGAATCGCACGAAATCGGCTTCGAGCCTTGTGGAAAAGGACAGCGCGCGCGATGACGCTCTTTCTTCTTTGTTCGATATGGCGAAGGCTTACACGCTCTTGGGCACGGCTTCTCAAAAGCAGACGGCGGTCAAGGTTTGCTCTTTGCTCGACAAGTACAAGGGGATTTCGCATTTGAACAACGCTACTGAGAGCGCGAAAATTGCGTCGCTTCTTGAGGATTTGGACACGGAAGGCAACAAGGAGGCGGTTGAGGCTTTGCCGAATTTGGCGGAGGCGGTGGTGGCTGTTCGCGCGGCGGAGGCGGATTTTTTGGCGAGCGTCAAGGCGCAGGAGGATGAAAAGCTGGGGCTTGGCGATAATGCGAGCGCGGTGAAGAAGCAGCTGGTGAGTCTTTTGAATGACAAGCTCATTCCGTATTTGAATATTGCGTCGGAGTTGTTTGCGGAGAATTACGGCGCATTTGCCGAGCAGATTGCGCTTGCTGTTAACAAGTCGAATAGCGTTGTAACTCAGCGCGCAAAGCGTTCTTAGGGCAAAAATGGGAGAAACAAAAACAAGGGCGAAGAATAACCGCACGATTTTCTTGACGGACGAGGAAAGAGTGCGGCTTTCTAAAAGTATTCTTTCTTCAGATTTTATTTTCAATTCTCTTCTTAAAGAAAAATCTCAGTTGTGCGCTCAGGATATTTTGGACAAGACGATTCACGGCGACACAATCTCGCTTTTGCGCTATCTTCCAGATGAGTTTGCGGATTTGATTATCATTGACCCGCCTTATAATCTTACAAAAGATTTTGCTGGCGTTACGTTTAATGCTCGCTCAGCTCAGGCTTATGATGAATATCTCTCTTCTTGGTTTCCCGCGGTTTGCAAAAAGCTAAAGCCGTCTGGCTCGCTTTATATGTGTGGCGACTGGAAATGCACTTCGTCTTTGCAGCGCGCGATTGAGGCGGAGCTGACAATTCTTAATCGCATAACGTGGCAGCGGGAAAAAGGGAGGGGTTCAGCTCAAAACTGGAAGAACTCGATGGAAGATATTTGGTTTGCTGTCAAGGACTCAAAGAATTATTTTTTTAATGCCGAGGCGGTGAAGCAAAAGCGCAGGGTTTTGGCTCCGTATCGGGAAAACGGTGTGCCGAAGGACTGGCAAGCGGAGGAAGGCGGGAAGTTTCGTTTGACGGGCGCGAGCAATTTTTGGGACGATATTTCCATTCCGTTTTGGTCGATGAGCGAGAACACTGAGCACCCAACGCAGAAATCCGAAAAGCTGTATGCAAAGTTGATTTTGGCTTCAAGCAAAGCGGGCGATGTGGTGTTTGACCCTTTTTTGGGAAGCGGCACGGCGAGTGTGGTGGCGAAAAAGCTGGGGCGGCATTTTTGCGGGATTGAGCAAAGCGCGGAGTATTGTCTTTTGGCTCAAAAGCGTCTTGAGATGGCAGAGAGCGATAAGTCTATTCAAGGCTACGCTGACGGCGTTTTCTGGGAGCGGCACACAGCCACAGGCTGTTTTGTAAAAAAAACAGACAAAGCCTGAATTTAAGATGGCTGTATTTAAAAAAAGACTGCCACGTTCCCTAGCACTGCAAAAGCAGGAGAAAGGATTGCGTGGCTTACGAATAAAATATATGCGATAAAGTGCTAAAAGTCAAATCATTAGGAGGATTCTAAATGAAAAGAGTAATGATGATAGCGGTATTTGCGCTATTGAGTGCATGTGTTTTTGCACAAACGGTGGGCGAAAAAGTCTACAAAGAAGTGAGCGTGAACGGAGAAAAGCTTTCAAAGTGGCTTAAAGTTGTTTTTATAACTGAATACGACAGCAAGGGAAATGAGATTCATTCCAAAAGCAGATACGGCTCTGAAGAGTGGCATGAATACGACAGCAAGGGAAATGAAATTCATTACAAAGACAGCGACGGCAATGAAGAGTGGTATGAATACGATAGCAAGGGAAATAAGATTCATTCCAAAGACAGCGACGGCGATGAAGAGTGGTATGAATACGACAGCAAGGGAAATAAGATTCATGCCAAAGACAGCGACGGCGATGAATGGTGGTATGAATACGACAGCAAGGGAAATAAGATTCATTCCAAAGACAGCGACGGCGATGAATGGTGGTATGAATACGACAGCAAGGGAAATATGATTCATTACAAAAACAGCGAAGGCAAGGAAGAGTGGTGGGAATACGACAGCAAGGGAAATATGATTCATTCCAAAGACAGCGACGGCGATGAAGAGTGGTGGGAATACGACAGCAAGGGAAATAAGATTCATTCCAAAACCAGCTACGGCTATGAAGAGTGGTGGGAATACGACAGCAAGGGAAATAAGATTCATTACAAAACCAGCGACGGCGAGGAAGAGTGGTATGAATACACCTTCTGGGATAATGGCAAAGTAAAAACGAAAACTACATACAGCACAATTTAAGCAGTGAGGGAGAAGGAGAGAAAAATGAAAAGTGAGATTGAATACATAAAAACAGACAATCTTTTAAGCGATGCGAAAAAAATCATTGAATCTGCAAAAAATTTTGCGTATTCAGCGATAAATTATGCAATCACCGAGCGTAATTGGCTTTTGGGAAAGCGTATTGCGGAAGAAGATTTGCAAGGCGAAAAACGCGCGGCTTACGGAAAGCAAGTGATAAAAAGTCTTTCGGAGCAACTGTCATCTCTCTACGGAAAAGGCTTTGATCCAAGCAATTTGTACAAATATATGGATTTTTACAAAGCATTTCCAATTTTAGACGCAGTGAGTCTAAAATCTTTGTCGTGGTCGCATTTTAGGATTTTGTTGCAAGTTGAAAGCAAAGACGCTCGTGATTGGTATGAAAAAGAAGCGGCTTCTCAAACTTGGAGCACAAGAACGTTACAGCGAAATATTTCTTCTCAGAATTACGAAAGAACTTTGCTCTCGCAACACAAAGAGCTTGTAAAAGATGAAATGCAAAAATTAACAAAACCGCTACAGGATAAACTTGAGTTTATAAAAAATCCTATTGTGGCGGAGTTTTTGGGACTTTCACAGAATACAGATTTTACAGAAAGCAAACTTGAATCTGCGATTATAACCAACATTCAAAAATTTTTGATGGAATTGGGCAAAGGGTATGCTTTTGTAGCTCGTCAGCAGCACATTCACACAGAAAAAGAGGATTACTTCATAGACCTTGTATTTTACAACTATATTCTAAAGTGCTTTGTGCTTATCGATTTGAAAACGGCGAAAGTAACTCATCAAGATGTCGGGCAGATGGATATGTATGTGAGAATGTATGACGAGCTGAAAAGGACAGAGGGCGATAATCCAACTCTTGGGATTTTGCTTTGTGCCGATACCGATGATGATATTGCAAAGTATTCAGTTCTTCACGGGAACGAACAACTTTTTGCGACAAAGTACAAGTTGTATCTTCCAGATGAAAAAAAACTGAAAGCTGAAATTGAGGCGCAAAAAGAGATTTTTAGATTGCAGCATAACTCATTAGGAGGATTCTAAATGGACGAGATTAAAGAGACGTTAGGCGAAAAAGTTTGCAAAGAATTAAGCGTAAACGGCAAAAAGATTTCGCGGGAGTTTGAAGTTTTCGGTATTGAAGAATACGACGGCAATGGAAATTTGATTCATCTCAAATATAGCAACGGTCAGGAAAAGTGGAATGAATACGACGACGAGGGAAACAAGATTCATTACAAAGATAGCAGCGGCTATGAAGAGTGGAATGAATATGACAGCAAGGGAAAAATGATTCATTCTAAAGACAACATCGGCTCTGAAGAGTGGTATGAATACGACAACAAGGGAAAAATGATTCATTCCAAAGACAGCGACGACAATGAAAAGTGGTATGAATACGACAGCAAGGGAAATGAGATTCATTTCAAAGACAGCAACGGCTTTGAAAGATGGGATGAATACGACAGCAAGGGAAATAAGATTCATTCCAAAAACATCTACGGCAATGAATGGTGGTGTGAATACGACAGCAAGGGGAACATGATTCACTACAAAGACAGCGACGACCGTGAAGAGTGGTATGAATACGACGACAAGGGGAACGTGATTCATTCCCACTACAACGGCTTGGATTTGTGGTATGAATACACGTTTGGGAACAACGGCAAGGTGAAAACAAAGACTGTGTACAAAGCAATTTAGGCGAACACATACAAGGAGAGGAAAAAATGAAATCGTTTATTCGGCTGACGGATTTTTCAAAAGAGGAGCTGCAAGAGATTTTTTTGATTGCGGACAACATCGGCGAATACAAAAACTTTTTGCGCGGAAAGACAGTCGTTTTGTTTTTCCCGTCAACAAGCCTCCGCACGCGCGTTTCTTTTGAAAAAGGGATTCATCTTTTGGGCGGGCAAGCGATTTTGTTTGAGCCTAGCGTGCTAGAAAAAAAAGAGGACATTCGCGACGTGTGCGGCTACTTGCAAAACTGGGCGGACGCGGTTGTGGTGCGGCACAAAGACATCGGTTTGCTTGAAAAGATGGCGCGCTCGATTGGCGTTCCCGTGATAAACGCGATGACCGCGGAAAATCACCCTTGCGAGATGATGAGCGATTTGTATTCGCTGTCAAAATTGCGCGCGGATTATCTTCAATGCAAATATCTTTTCGTCGGCGCGTCTGGCAACATCGGCAAGGCTTGGGCGGAAGCGGCGGCGGCGTTTGGCTTTTCGCTTTGTCAGTGCGCGAGCGAAAAATACTGCATAAAAGGCGTTGAAAACGAGAGCGACATTCAAAGCGCGATTTTGGGAAAAGACATTGTTTGCACGGATTCCATTCCGACGGAGCTAAAGGCGGATTTTCGCGATTATCAGATTACGGCACAGCTTATGCAAAAAGCGAACAAAGGCGCGCTCTTAAATCCCTGTCCGCCGTTTTTTCGCGGAGAAGAGGTGGCGGAAGACGCGATTAACTCGCCGTTTTTTGTGGGCTACGAGTTCAAGAAAAGTCTCTTGGCTGTGCAACAGGCGATTTTGATTTATTGTATGAGATGAGTTTGAATAAACAAAGCAACTTTTTTTGTCTTACATCGTTACCATAACGATTCTTGCCAAAGCGAAAAACGCTAATCGTTATGGTAACGATTTGAGGATTTTTAAAAAGTGGGCTTTCGTTATCATAACGATTTGAGAAATCCGAATAGTCTTAAATCGTTACGATAACGATTTAAGAAAACTGTTTTTCCCTACAATCGTTACGGTAACGAAGTCTGTTTTGATGAATTTGCGCAATCGTTATGATAACGATTTGGGAAAACGGGAAGAGAAAAAATATTCTCAAGAAAATATATTGATAAAAAAGAGTGAGAAAAATACAATGATGTGCGAAATAAAATGTAAATGATACGGCAAGAACAGGAGAGTTTTGATGGATAGTATAGCAGTGGGCGAAATTGTAGACAAAGAAGTAACTGTGAACGGAGAAAAGGTTTCGAAGCGGCTTGAAGTTTCTTTTATCGAGGAATACGACAACAATGGCAACGAACTTCATTATAAAGACAACGACGGCTATGAATATTGGAAGGAATATGACAGCAATGGAAACGAGATTCATTCCAAGGACGCCGACAGCAAAGAAGAATGGTATGAATATGAATACGATGACAAGGGAAATGAGATTCATAGCAAAGACAGCGACGGCAAAGAAGAATGGTATGAATATGAATACGATGACAAGGGAAATGTGATTTATTTCAAAGACGCCGACGGCAAAGAAGAATGGTATGAATATGAATACGATGACAAGGGAAATGTGATTCATAGCAAAGACAGCGACGGCTATGAAAAGTGGTATGATTACGACAGCAAGGGAAAATTGAGTCATTCCAAGAACAGCGACGGCTATGAATCGTGGTATGAATACGATAACAATGGAAATCAGATTTATTTCAAAGACCGCTATTTTGAATTGTGGAAGGAATATGACAGCAAAGGAAATGCGATTTATTTCAAAGACGCCGAAGGCAAAGAAAGTTGGTATGAATACACGTTCTGGGACAATGGCAAAGTAAAAACGAAAATTGGATACAGACCGTTCTAAGAAAAGATTTTTCTGACTGAGAAAAAATATTTTATAGCAGGAGATTTCGATGAAAGAATTCGATTTGGACAAGATTTATAAAGCACGTCGCGACAAGGTTGCTTCTTGGCTTAAAGAGCACTCTGTGTTCGCGGTTGTTTTTGAGGACACCGAGGGCGCGCGCGATGTGGCGATTCGATACCTCACGGGACACCCGAGCGACGCGATTTTGATTATCACTCAAAAGGGCGAGAGCGTTTTGACGGCGTGGGACGAGAACTTGATGAATGAAAAGGCAAAGGCTGACCGTCTTATTCCTTACACGACGTTCGAGCGAAAAAAAGAGAGGGCGATAAAGGAGATTCTTTCTTCTTTTTCTTATGCGCCGAAAAATGCTGTTGTGGAATTGCCGAGCGTAACAAGTCATTTGCAGTTCCAAAAGTACGAAAAGGAGCTTGAGGGCTATCACATCGTTTGCGACGAAAAGGGTGCGCACGACGCTGTGGTGAAGATGCGCGCGGTGAAAGACGAATACGAGATTGAATGCACTCGCGAGGCTTGTCGCATCACGAACGGCATTACCGACCTCATCGAAAAGATGGCGAGGGCGGGCGAAATCAAAACAGAAACCGACGTTGCTCTTCTCATTGAGCGAAAATTGCGTGAGGCGGGCTGTGAGCGAACAAGTTTCGACACTTTGGCGGCAGGGCCTGCGAGAAGTTTTGCGATTCACGCATTCCCGGGCTACACAAACGGCGAATGGCCAGCTCAGGGGCTTTCTATTCTTGATTACGGCGTTTGCTATGAGGGCTATGCTTCAGACGCGACAATCACGATTGCAAAGGGCAAATTGACCGATGAGCAAGAAAAGCAGCTCGCTTTGACTCAAAAGGCTTTTGATGAGTGCTTGAAGCTCTACAAGGCGGGCAACAAGACAAAAACAGCGGCGGCAAAGGCTGACGAGATTTTCGCTGCGGAAGGTCGCAATATGCCGCACGGTCTTGGTCACGGAACGGGCTTGGAGATTCACGAAGCGCCTGCGGTGAGCATGAGAGCGGGCGATGATGTGGTTTTCCAAGTGGGCAACATTGTAACGCTTGAGCCAGGTCTTTATGACACGAAAATCGGCGGCTGCAGGCTTGAAAACGATGTGCTGATTACCGAAGATGGCAACGAGGTTTTGACTAACAGCCGAATCATCAGGATTGACTAATAGATTCTTTTTATAAAAGCTGTTGCATATTGCAATGGCTTTTGCTATTATATCAAAAGTGAGTGCGTGCCTTTTTAGGCAAAGGAGAAGAAGGGCGAACTTCCCTCGCTGTCCCGCAACTGTAAAGCCAGACCGCCTGCGCAACACTTATCTTTTATTCACGATGTATGGATAGAGGCTTTTATGTCATTTATTAAACTATCTCTTTTGGTATTTTTCATTTCATTTTTATTGCTTTCATGTGGCAAAAAGGCTGATTCTTCAAAAAGCCTTTCTTCGCAGAATTTAGTAGAATCAAAAACCGTTGAATTCACCGACTCTCTAAATCGCACTGTTCGAGTAAGACAAGCCGACAAAGTTGCAGTATTGCAAGGAAGTCTTGCGCATATTTGGCTTTGTGCAGGCGGAAAGCTCAGTGCAACTACAGCCGACACATTTACAGAAGCCGACGAGGGCGTTTTAGAAAAAGAGCTTTTGAGCGAAACAGAGAATATCGGAGCTTTGATGAACCCTAACACAGAGCTTTTAATCGGCGGCGGATATGATTTAGTCATCTTGTCGTCAGCGATGAGCGCGCACACCAAATTACAAGACACATTAGAAGCAGCTGGGCTAAATATAGCGTATTTCAAGGTCGAAACATTCCAGGATTATCTTGATATGATGAAGATTTGCTCAGACATCACAGGAAACAAAGACGCTTACGAGAAAAACGCTCTCGATGTTGAAAAGCGGATAAAGGCACTAAAAGAAAGCTACTCTGAAAAGCCAACTGTATTGGTTTTGAGAACATCTAGCGGCAAAATCACATCTCGAAGCTCAAAGAACGATATGGCAGCGAGAATGCTTAGCGATTTGGGTTGTGTAAACATCGCAGACGAGAAAAAAACTATGCTCGAAGATTTAAGCATAGAAAAAATTATTGAAGCAAATCCAGATTTCATTTTTGTTACTATGATGGGTTCAGACGCACAAAAAGCTCTTTCTCACCTAGAAAGCACATTCGCCTCAAATCCTGCGTGGGCTTCGCTTACTGCGGTAAAAGAGAACCACTACATAATCTTACCCCGCCCTCTTTTCCACTATAAGCCCTGCGAAAAATGGGCAGAGAGCTACGAATTTTTAATCAGTACACTTTTATCTTAGGAGATAGAAATGAATACATTATTGTCATTGACCGCGATTATTCTCGTGAGCTTCGGCACTTCATTTAAAGAAAGCCGTGAAGCTACGATTAACGCAGTTACAAAGGACGTGCAGGCTGTTTACGCAGAAGCACAGGTTTACGAAGCATACACAAGTAAAATGATTCGTAACAAAATCGAAAAGACAGAAGGCACTCACATTATGGACGTGGGTGAGGCTATGCAGAAAGCTATCGACAGCGGTTGCAAGTATGTTGTTTTGCAGCCTACTCACATGATGTACGGCTTAGAGTACAACGAGATGAAAGAACTTGCTTCTCCTTATGTCGATAAGTTTGATAGTGTGGTTTACGGAGAGCCGCTTTTGGCAGAAAAAGACGACATCAGCACAGTCTTAAATGCTGTAGTTCCAACTTTGAACGCAAGCAAAAAAGACGCAGTTGTCTTTATGGGTCACGGAACAGAGTATTTCTCAAACTTCCTTTATGCTGCTATGGACTATCAAGCAAAGGCAGAGGGATTCAACAATGTTTTCGTAGGCACTGTAGAAGCATATCCAGACGTTGAAACTGTAATGAAGAGCGTAAAGCTCAACAAATACAAGAACGTAATCTTGACACCGCTCATGCTTGTTGCAGGCGACCACGCAAACAATGATATGGCTGGTGATGAAGAGGACAGCTGGAAAAATCAGTTCAAGGCTGCAGGCTTTAAAAATATCAACTGCGTTGTAAAGGGCTTAGGCGAGTACGAGGGAGTAAGAAAGCTTTATGTTGAGCATGTGAAAAAAGCTCTCGAAAACCTTGAAGCAAATCTCAAGAACGAAACAACATCAGACAATGAATAAACCTTTAGCCACAGCACAGTACATTCTTAGCGGAAATAAAAAGCTGCGCTGTGGCTTTACAACGGGAAGCGCGGCTGCAATGGCGGCAAAGGCAGCTTCCCGTCTTTTGTTATTAAATGAGAGAGTGGCAGAAGTTTCTATTACCACACCAAAAGGTTGGATAGCGCAATCTCCTGTTATCTATGAAGATGTAAAATCATTTCGGAAACACAGTGCGCGTGCAGGCGTAACAAAAGACGCTGGAGATGACAAAGACGCAACAAACGCTCTTGAAATCTTTGCAACAGTAACAATCTTAAAAGAAAATCCACTAGAACAAAAAGAAATAGAAATCATTATCGACGGCGGAAAAGGGGTCGGAAGAGTTACAAAGGCAGGACTTGACCAAGATGTAGGGCAAGCGGCGATAAACTCAAAGCCTAGAGAGATGATAGCAAGCGAAGTAAAAGCAGTGGCAGAAGAAGCGGACTTTTCTGGAGTGCTAAAAGTTGAGATCGATATTCCGCGCGGCGAAGAGATAGCAAAAAAAACTTTTAACGAAAACTTAGGCATAATAGGCGGTATCAGCGTTATAGGCACAACTGGAGTTGTAGAGCCTATGAGCGAGCAAGCCTTAATAGACGCTTTGGAAGTCGAAGTTAGTGTTGCCTTTGAAGCTGTAAAAAATAAAGAAGTCCGCCCTCTTATCATAACCCCTGGCGAATACGGAGAAAAATACCTCAAAGATAACCGCACTGATATGCTAAAACACTCTGTGCTAGAGCAGGCTGTGCCTGTGAAATGCTCGAACTTTATCGGCAACGTCATCGATATGGCTGTAGAAAAGGGCTTTACTCACCTATTTATTGCAGGTCACGCTGGCAAAATCGTGAAGATTGCAGGCGGTATTTTCAATACACATTCATCTGTCGCCGATTGTCGAATGGAAATCATCGCAAGTCACGCCGCACTATGCGGAGCTTGTCTAAAGACGATTCAAGACATTATGAAAGCCGTAACGGTAGATTCTGCGCTAGATATTCTGTTAAACGAGAGCCAAAAGCTTTACGAGAGCGTACTAAAAAGCATTTCAGAGAAAATCAAAGAACACCTAAAGCACAGAATAGGCGAAAATGTTTCTTTCGGATATCTTTGCTTTACCCACAAGCATGGCTTGCTTTTTACAGAACCTTTTTAGAAAAGCAATAAAAAATTATGTTTTCTCTTCCCTCTTGCATACAAGTAAGCTGTAAAAAGAGTTTTTACAAATCGCAATTAGACTGTTTCCAACTTGTAATCAGCCTGTTTACAAGTTGAAATCAGTCTGTTTACATATTCAATGTAACTAGGCAAATAAAGTTTTGTCGTCCCTCATCAAAAGTTTTGTAAGCAGTCATTAAGATTTTTGCAGTAATTATTCACCTATGTGCCGAGCTTTCAGAACTCTCATAGCTTCAGTAAACAATCCGTCGGGATTAGGGACAGAGAAAGAATATTGTTCAGAAGAGTTCTCTTCGTTCGTGAGTAAAACAATTAAATCGCCACCAGAAGCAAGCAATTCGCTGATAAGCTCAGAATTATCTTCATTCAAAAACAGTTTTCCATCGCGCATTGCTTCATTCAAGATAAACTCAATACCAAAGCTGTCTTGCACAGATACAGAAAACGAGGTTGACCAAGTATTCAAGGCTTTGCTCTCAATGCCTTCAAGCATAATCGATAGTCGTTTTTCATTCTGCACCACGATTTTGGCAAAGACATCTTTACTTCCATCTACTAAAAGTCTTTCAACGCTTTCTATACACTCGCTTCCGTTTTCGCCAGAAACGCGCCATGCAGAGTTTGTCCAGTCTGCTTTTTTTACTTCTTCTTGCTTAGTTTCAGTTTTCTCAAGCTCTATTTTCTCGCTTGTTTCTTCTGTTTTACTATCGCTTTCTTGCTCGTCGTCTTCTTCTTTTTGGATTACCTGCTCTGTTTTTTCCGTTTCCTTTTTAGGAGCTGACACACAAGATGTAAAAGCAAGGGCTAAAACAAACGCTGAAAATGCTATATTAGTCTTATTCATAAATCCTCCAATATTTATATTATATGTTATTTTTCTCTTTTTTCAAGGCAATGATTAAAAATAAATGAAACAATAATTCTCGATATAATAGCTAAAAGCAAAAGCCTAGATGCTTTTTTAACTGAAATCATAAGAGCCATAGACGTTACAGGAAGAGAAAAGAGTGAAAAAATAATTTTGCCCTTAGGAGAAAAAAGACACTGCATAACCACGAATATAAACATAAAAACATAAGGAAGCACTTTTATCTTACCCTTTTTTATTACAGAACTCTGCTCAGTAGATGAAGTAGGAAAAAAGCTTTGCGTTTTATAAGCAAGAAAAGCCGTTAGAAAACCAGAAAAAAGAGAGAAGAAGAGCATAAAAGGAAGAAAGTAAAAAACGCTTTGTGAAATAAATTTAGAGAGAAAAAAGATTTGCACTGTGCAATTTACCGCCGCACCCAATATCGATATACCATAAAGACTGACTGATTTTCCCAAAATGAAATAAGAAAGATACATCAAAAAAGCACTTGAAAGACCTGCAAAAAAAGAAGCTATAAAAAAGGGAGTAAAAAGCAAGCCTGAATAGATGTTAGCGATAAAAACTTTTAGAAAAAAGAGGGATAAAAAGCCTTTAAAGTTTTCGCTTGTATTTTTATCACGCTTTGCTAAATCATTTAAAAGTATTGAATTAGTAAGTCCAATTTTTAAGAAAGGAAGAGGAATGGGCAAGGCAGATTCTATTAAAGATAAAGAAGTTAATCTTTCTATTTCTTCTCTTTTTCTTGATAAACTTTGTGAAATAATTTCACAAAAATATTCCTTGCCTTTACTTAGAAACTGCATCTAACTTTTTTGAAGAATCTCCGTTTGTATAAACTTCGACACGATTAGGCAAACATACAATAGCAGAAGCAAATCCTTGCTTTACACAAATTTTATTAGGACATTCGCTTTCTAGCACTCTCACTTTTCTGTCTTTCACTTCTATCACAGTTTCTCCGTTTGCGCCCGTAACGCGATATACCTCGTTATACTCAAGCGGGAAAACATACTCTGCATTAGGAGTTTTTACGACAACACGACTTTTGTCATAATCAGCAGGAATCATCGCAAAAAGACTTGCTGCGCAAATGAGAACAAAAAAAGCTATGATTAAATCTGATATTTTTACTCTTGTCATAATTTGTTATTGTCTTATCGGCTTTTCAGTGCTAACATATTTAGTATAAATATGTTGTAAATAGATTGGAGGATATGAGAAAATGTGTTTGATATTAACTATTATTGCGGCTTTAGTTTGTTCTATTTGTTACACGGCAAAATTGGCAGCAAGAAAAAATGCAGACAAGGCTATGCTCACAGTGACTATGATGTTTTGGTCAGCCGCTTTGATGTTTGCTTTTGTAGGCTTTTCAGACAAGATTTCAGGCGGAGAATTTTTAGAGCTAACTGTGAAAGACGCTTTTTTGGGGTCTGTTGTCATTATAGCGGGAATCTTTATGTATTTTTTTCTAAAGATGAGAAACAAGCGTTAAAGTTCCTTTTCTTGCCTTGACAAAATACATAGTGCTATGCAAATATAAATTATGACTATGACAGGCTCTCAGATTATTGTATCTTTATTGAAAAAGGCAGGAATAACTACCGTTGCAGGTATTCCCGGCGGTTCAATTCTACCGCTTTATGATGAATTATGTAAAAGCTCTATAAATCACATTCTTGTTAGACATGAACAGGCAGCAGGATTTATTGCGCAAGGTATGGCTCGTACTACAGGAAAACCAGCTGTCTGCCTTGCAACTTCAGGTCCTGGAGCTATGAACCTTTTGACTTCTATCGCAGACGCTCGTTGCGATTCTGTTCCTATTGTAGCAATTACAGGACAGGTAAACACGTCTTTAATCGGAACAGACGCTTTTCAAGAAGCAGATACATTCGGTCTTTCTTTTCCTATTACAAAGCACAGCATTATGGTAAAGTCTCCTAAAGAACTTTTGACAGCTCTTCCAAAAGCCTTTGCTATTGCTCAAAATGGAAGGTGCGGGCCTGTTTTAATCGACGTTCCTCGCGATGTGCAAACTGCTTCTATCGAAGTAGACGAGCTTCCCGATATGCCGATTTTGGGAAAGGCAAACGATGAGCGTTTCATTGGCTTGGGCGATTCTTTGAAATACCACACAAATGAAGAAGAAACAAAAGAGCTTTTAGACAAAGCCGCAGATATACTCTTTTCTTCAAAAAAGCCAGTGCTTTATGTGGGAGGAGGAGCTAACACAGAAGCAGGTTCAAGGGGATTATCTCGCTTTTTGGAAGTCTTCCCTTGCCCTGTTGCTACGAGCTTAATGGGAATTGGAGCTGTGCCTAAAAGCTATATCGGTATGACTGGCATGGTGGGCATGCACGGAGCTGTGAGTGCAAACAAAGCTATGCACGATAGCGATGTTGTCATTGTTTCAGGAGCTCGCTTTGACGACAGAGCAACGGGAGTAATTTCAAAGTTCTGTCCTAATGCAAAAGTGATACACATAGATATTGATGCAGCAGAAATAAACAAAATCGTCAGTACAGATATTTCTATTGTAGCTAAAATCGAAGACATCTTGCCTCGTTTAGCTTCTATACTCGTTGCAAAAAGAGAATCGAATAAAGACAAGTTTATGCTTTCACAAGAAAGAAGCGAATGGCTTAACGAGATGAGCAAATTGCACTCAGAAAGCTACTCAACTTCAATAGGCTCTCCAGAAAATAAAGCTGACGGCTTAGTAAACCCAAGAGAGTTTATCGCAAGCATACACGACCTTGCTGTTCAGGCTTCTTTGAGAGCAGAAGACATCATCGTTACAACAGACGTTGGTCAACATCAGATGTGGGCAGCTCAGTATTATCCTGTAGAGCTTCCGCGCCAATTCCTCACTTCAGGCTCTCTTGGTACAATGGGCTTTGGATTGCCAACTGCGATTGGAGCGGCTTTGGCTAACAGAGATAAAAGAATTATCTGCTTTTCAGGCGATGGCTCTATTATGATGAATGTGCAAGAGCTTGCGACTTTGGCAGAATTAGGCTTGGCTGTTACGGTTATAGTTTTTGAAAACGGTACTCTTGGCATGGTTAAACAACAACAAGACTATTTGTTTGACAAACATTACAGTGCAAGTGTCTTTAAGAAAAGCCCAGATTTGCTTGAAATAGCTCGTGGCTTTGGAATTGATGCGATTGATGCTAACGAAGATGCAAATTGGCACAAAAAAGCATTTAAAATTGGGCCTCACTTTGTTAGAGTAAAGATAAGCAGAGATGAAACTGTGCTTCCTTATGTAAAGGCAGGCAAGGCAAATATAGAAGCGATTGTGAATTAACAATCCTTGTCATACTATAAAATGCTGTATCTTGCCGATAATGTGTATTATTAGAGGCGTTTATTTTTATGGATAAAAAGAAAATACTGCAGGTATCGAGAATCTCAGCAATTATTATTGCTTTTGTTTTTTTGGTGGTAGCGACTTTTATATTTTTGACTCGCTTCATCAAAGACTCAGATGTAAAGCCAATAAAGCCAATTAGTGCTGCCGAGGTTACTCACAAAGTCTTATATATTGGCTCTTATACTCCGCAGTATTTCACTTATCCTCCGCAAAAGGAAGGATTGGAAAAAATCCTTTATCCGCGCGGTATTGAGTTTGACACCTTCTTTATGGACACAAAGCGATACAGCACAGTACGCGACAAAGACGATTTTAAAGAGTTCATACAGTCCCGCTTAGCAGGTCGCGACGACTATGAAGCTATAATTGCAAGCGATGACGAGGCTCTAAAGTTCGTTTTAGACAATCAAGAAGAGATGTTTCCTTCTCTGCCTGTTGTATTTTTGGGTATAAACGATTATGAGCTTGCTTTGCGTGCTTCAAAAAATCCACTTATCACAGGTTTTTATGAAGATACTCATCTTGAAGAAACACTAGAACTTGCTGTAAAACTTTTTCCCGACAGAAAAAAACTTGTAGCTTTGCACGATAGGAGTGCAGCAGGACTTTCTGACCTTTGGGGTTGCCAGCAGTTTGCAAGCGAACATAAAAAATTGAGTGTTGTAGATTTAGATACCACTCAAATGGGGCTAAAAGAGCTTGTTGAAAAACTAGAGTCTTTAGACGATGATTCAATACTCTTGTTTATGACTTGCTATACAGGCGTAAACGGAGAAGGATACTCTATCGTTTCTCGCACAAACACAGTTTTGAAACACACAAACGTGCCTATTTTCCGTAATTATGTAGGTGCAGACGGAATGGGAGTGCTTGGCGGAGTGTATATGGACTTTGAAGAGCAAGCTCAAGATGTGGCTTTTGCTATTGCAGACATAATCGAGGGCATAGATGTTTCTTTAATGCCTCTTACAACGAAAACTCCTCAAAAAGCTATTTTTGATTATAGCCTTATGAAAAGCTATAACTTAAACTTTGAGCTTTTGCCAGAAAATACAGTTTTCACAAACAGACCTGAGCAGTTCTTAGAGCGATACGGACAGATTTTGCCTGTTGCATTCTTAATCTTGATGTCGCTTGTTATGATACTTATCGCAGTACAATTATCTGTAGGCATTATGAGAGTATCTAATACAGAGCTACAAGCCTCTCGCGACCGACTTGCTGAATCAGAAGAGTTTATGCGCTATCAAACAGAACACGACGAAATGCTTGATATTTTGAACCGCAGAACAGCTCTTGAGTTTTTACACAACAACATAACAGACGAACAAACTTATTCTATCGTCGTGCTAGACCTAGACGGATTTAAAGAGCTAAACGAAAGCTATGGGCACACTGTTGCTGACAGTGTTTTGCAGTACCTTGTAGCTCTTTTTAAGGATATTGGGCGGCGGAATAATTGGCTTTTGGCTCGCTTCGGCGGAGATGAGTTCTTATTGATGATACCAAACGAAACTCTAACGCCAGAAAGCAAAACAACACAAGAGATTATGAATACAATCCGCTCCCCTATTCCTTTAGGAGATGAAAACATCAGCGTTACAGCTAGCATGGGCATTTCCAATTCCGACGGAGTAACCATGGCAGATCAAAACGTCGTAAACGCAGAAATCGCCATGTATGAAGCGAAAAAACGGGGCAAGAACGGTGTTTTCCTCTACGGCGACGAGATGAAAGAAAAGATGAAGACGGAAAACATGGTGAAAAATAAGCTCTTAGAAGCCTTTGACAACGACGGCTTTTATATGCTTTATCAACCAAAAGTCAACTCCAAAACAAAGAAAGTATGTGGCTATGAAGCTTTAGTTCGTATGAAAGCACAAGGCATTTATCCAGGTCTTTTCATACCTATTGCAGAGCGCAACGGTTGGATTTGGAGAATAGGACGCATTACCACAGAGCTTGTGATAAAGCAAATCGCAGAATGGCGAAAAGAGGGCTATGATGTACCACCTGTGTCAGTGAACTATTCTAGCAACCAGCTAAACGACCGAGGATATATTCCTTTTGTAGAAAACCTTTTAGAAAAATACAACGTACCAGCTTCTCTATTGGAAATAGAAATCACAGAAGGTGTTTTCTTGGATAAGAGCGCGCTTGCAGATGAGGTTTTCCAGCACTTCAAGCAAAAAGGCATTAGGCTTTTAATGGACGATTTCGGAACAGGATATTCTTCTCTAGGCTACCTCACATACATTCCTGTAGACGTAATAAAGCTCGATAAATCGCTCGTAGACACATATCTTGTAGACGGTAAAGACTCCTTTATCCGCAACATAATCAATCTTATGCACGATTTGAACAAAGAGATGGTTATTGAAGGTGTTGAAGAAGAATGGCAGTTCAAACGACTTCAAGAGTTCGGCGCAGACGCAATTCAAGGATATTATTTCTCAAAACCTATTCCAGCTGATGAAGCCATTGTTTTCGAAGTCAAACAGGCATAGCCTGCTTTGTAAAGGCGTAGATTACTTTGTAGGAGTATAAAGTACTTTATCTTGCATAAAAAATATTTGCGCTTGTTAAAGTTTTTTGCTATACTCTCTTATTATGCCAATCAGAATACAAGCAGATTTACCAGCAAGACAGACTTTGGAAAGTGAAAATATCTTCGTGATGACAGAGCAAAGAGCTTTGACACAAGATATTCGTCCTTTAAAGATTGCTATTGTGAACTTGATGCCCACAAAAGAAGCTACAGAAACTCAACTTTTGCGCCTTTTGGGAAACACTCCTCTTCAAATCGATATTTCTTTGGTGCGTATGAAAGACCACGTTTCCAAAAACACCTCTCAAGACCATTTAGAGCGTTTCTATATCAATTCAGATGAGCTTTATCGCCACAAATACGACGGAATGATTATAACAGGTGCGCCTGTGGAACAGCTTCCTTTTGAAGAAGTGGATTATTGGACTGAGCTTTGCAACATTATGAATTATGCACGAAATAATGTTTTCTGCACTCTCTACATCTGTTGGGCTGCGCAAGCGGGTCTTTACCATTGGTATGGAATACAAAAGCAGCTTATGGACAAAAAAATGTTCGGTCTTTTCCCTAATCGAAGAGTTGTCGCAACAGACCCTCTTTTACGAGGCTTTGACGATACTTTCTTTGTACCTACTAGCCGCCACACTACAGTGAAAACTGCAGATATTCTTTCTAACGAAAATCTTGTGCTTCTTGCAGACAGCGAAATCTCTGGCGTTACAATCGCAAAGAGTCGCAATAATCGAGAAATCTTTATGACAGGACATCTTGAATATGACACCGACACGCTTGCAAATGAGTATTGGAGAGATAAGAACAAGGGCTTGCCTATAGAAATACCTATT